>Ga0209309_10000469_pt1 | contig 48276 bp, 49 predicted proteins | sample COGITO_mtgs_1204_2_FD_184807 | JGI IMG/M metagenome (GOLD analysis project Ga0209309, IMG submission 184807) | Pelagic marine microbial communities from North Sea - COGITO_mtgs_120412 (SPAdes) (version 2) | ecosystem: Environmental > Aquatic > Marine > Epipelagic ... | reverse complement strand
ATGTATTTAAATGATAGTGTTTGATATCATTAAAAACAAAAAACACTGATAATCAAGAGATTAACAGTGTTTTGGTGGGTTTTAATACCCATTTGGTCGGGGTGGCAGGATTATACCCTTTCCCCATAATATTATAGTTATCAGCCTTTTACAGATTCCGAAACTTAACTGTTAGCCGATTTGTTGACGATATTATAAATGAACTTAAAGTAATATGCTTTACTTTCTGATGGTGCAAATATATAATTTGTATTATTTCAAAACAACATAAAAAGTCATTTATTTTATGACATTTAATACTGCCTCAAATTACGTTTTTTTCAACCTTATTATCCTCATAATATCTTTTCAGCTTTGCATTAGTAATACACCAAAAACCAAGTAATTAACTATTAATTATAGGTCTATTTCGTGGCTAACTTCAATACATATTTTAGGTAGAGAGTATTCATACAATATTACCGAAATATAAACGTCGCAAAATATTTTTCGGAAAAGGGACGGCATAAAGCCAACACTTCTTCCCTAGCTTATTTATTCCGTTTCCTTTCCACTCTAAAATTTTGTCTCTCGTTTGGGTTTTGCTCAAATATTGTTTAATCTAAAATCATTTAATTATGGAAACAAAAGTAAAATCAAACGGAACAGCAAAAAAAGTAAATGCAACCGTTAAAAAGGATGTTCAAAAAAAGTTAACTGAAGAAGCTGTTGGAAAGACCGTTGTACCTGAAAAAACTAAAACGGTAGAGAAGCCTACAATCAATTTAGATGACAGAATCCAAAAGTTTGAAAAATTGAGAGGCCTGGCCAATCAACGTGAACGGCTTACTGAAACCTTGAGTGAGCTTACCAAGTTCAATTACAATCAGGATGGTTCCAGTTCCTTTCATATTAGGGACTCACGTAATCTGGAATTTAAGACTACCAACACGAATTTGATAAAGTTGGTAACTACACATTTACAGTCCACATTGGAACAACGTAAATCAGAAATTGAAGAACAGATTGTTCAATTTGAACTTTAAAGAAGCCAATGTCTTCAAATGTGAAAGCCTGCTCGCAAGAGTAGGCTTTCTTTTTTTAATCATATCTGTCGCCAGACAGGTTTAAAATCTAATATTATGTATTTAAATCGTTTACAACAAGATGAAATTTTCGTTTCTAATGAAATGAAATCTTTAAAAAGTATTACTGGTATAAAGTCTCGACGAGGACTCGAAAATGCGATAATCTCAAATGGCAAAATTGTCAATGTGGTCTCGAACAGCTATGGCCATATTCCAAATGAACTGTTTTTCAATAAAGCCGAACAGCTATTAGTGGATGCCAATTTGAAATATCATAAACGCACCATCAACAGAAATGACAGGTCTTTCATTACCGATTTTATAATCGAGGACGATAATCAGTTTTCTTTAAAAGAAGGACAGGACAAGATTCTGCCAATGTTACGTTTCAAAAATTCTTATGATGGAAGCGAGAAAACTTCCGGACATTTCGGTTTTTATAGGGAAATATGCACCAATGGATTACACGTTGCACAAGCAGAAATCGCATTTTCGATAAAGCACAGCAAGAACAATACAGATTTAATAATGCCAAAATTGAACTTGCTATTTGATAAGTTTCTAAATAATGAACACTACGAAATCACAAGGAAATTCAGGGAAATGGAAGAAATCGAACTTATCGATACCAAGGCATTTGTAAAGGACATATTGGAAAAAACGAAATTGTTCCGATATGAATGTAGCGACAAAAACGATGACCCATCAAAAAAATCCCGTGAGGTTATGGAGCTTATCAACGATGAACCGTTTCCAGCTTATTCAAAACCTAATTTATGGGTAGGTTACAACGCCTTTAATTGGATGCTTCACAATACCTTGAAAAAGACCTTTTCACAACAAGAAAAGTTGGATAAGGTTTTGTTCGATAAAATATATGCAATGGTTTAAAGAAACATTGTAAAAGGTTTATCCAGTACCTAACTAAACTGGATTTTTAATTTTACTTCCGTCATATCATTCCGTTTAGCACATTTCCCTACATTCCGTTGCTCTACATTTCGGAAAAAGAGCTGCACTCAAAAAGGGTCTTGGACACAACTTCAAAGATTCCGATTTCCATTCCACTTGCCCACTCATTCCCGAGAAAATTCGGGAAGTGGTCAAACTCTATTACAATCTACATCTTTAAAGTTAAGTCCGCTTTAAATCCTACTTCAAAAGAATAATCCGTTTTATAAACCGTTCAGCACTTTACCGCTTCATTTCGCGAAAAGCTACATTTCGGGCAAAGAGCTTCTCTATAAAAAAGTCTTGAACCCAATTCACCGTTTTGGCTTTCCATTCCGCTTCCCCTTCCCGCTACGCTGGGAAGGAACGCTACATTCCCAAGCCAAAACCGTGAATTGGGTTCGCTTGTAATCGGAAAGTCAAAGCCTCGATTTTCTTAACAGAATTAACGGCAAAGCCTACTTTGGTCTTTGCTCGATAATTCTTAAAAATCAAACCTTTGCCTTACACATTTTAAGGGGTTTATAATGGATGAAGCCTTTATTGTTTTTCGGGTCGTCGAAAAACAGGCAGTGCATAACCAATTCTAAATTAAACCCATCCGCTCATTTCGCTTAACTGTCGGTACGCTCAAATCGCAACCGGATTTAAAAGAATTGCTAATGCCCTTATGGAACTTGTCAAGACTATACAAGTTTTTGTGAAAAATAAGGTTTCTACTTCCTTGAAAATCCAAGGATTTTACTACGTCGCAAACACACCTGATTTATTCCCTAAAAGTCTTGACAAAACCCACTTCATCCATTGTGCGGAGCACGAAAGAAATCATACAAACACCCCTTAAAATTTAATTCAGTTTAAACCTAAAAGGGAAATTATTAATCTTTTAAATCTTTTATTATGAGTACCATTAAAAATCACGTACAGTTAATTGGAAATGTTGGGCAAGAACCAACTATTACGAACCTTGAAAGCGGTAAGAAAGTAGCCCGTTTATCATTGGCAACCAATGAATACTACAAAAACGGCAAGGGCGAAAAGCAAACGGATACCAATTGGCACACCGTTGTCGCTTGGGGCAAAACTGCTGAAATTATCGAAAAGTATGCCGAAAAGGGCAAAGAAATCGGAGTTGTTGGAAAACTAAAGACCCGAACCTATACCACGGACGATGGCAACCAACGCTATGTTACCGAAGTGATAGCCGATGAAATCCTATTATTAGGTAGTAAGTAAAAAGTAAAGAGGGCACTAATACCAGTTTTCAATTAGTTTGTGCCCTCTTCTTTTCATCATTAAATCTAAAAAAGACATTACAATGAAAGCACAAGTTAACGAAATAAAAGAAGGATTGCAACATTTTCACGGTTCTGAAATGTTATATCAAATCCCATTGATACGCACCCGATTTACGAACGGATTGAAATATTTAGCCAATGTAGCAGAATGTTTTTGGCTCATTACTGATGTTTCAGTAATCGCCAAAAGTTTGCTGAACCGAAGCCATTTTATCACAATAGATTTTAAAAGGCTGTCGGAAGAAAAACAAGATTATACAGGCTATGAAGCTGAAATAATTTACAGCGATGGAAATGGAAATGTTTTTGAAACGCATCAATACAACTTTACTGATTTTCCTTTAGATGAATTGCGTTTATATTTTGTGGATAATACGCTGATGTTACCAAGTGAATACTAAAAACAAAGGCGATGATTTATCTAAATTATAACAATCTCGATGACGAAACCCAACAGCATCTACTTTCCGTTTCAAAAGAAGATATAGAAAGTAAATTTGGGAACGACCTTAAAGCCTACGCCAATAAACACCACATAGATTATGATAAAATATTGGACGAAGAAGCGATAAAAAACCTATACACTTATACCTATGTTTTTAATATCTAAATTGAAAACAAGAAATTGGACCTTTGAACTTTCAGAGGTCTATTTTTGTGCCTTATTTTTTCAAAATTTCAAGAGCCAATATTCCAAAACTCGACGTCCTAAATTTACATTTTCATAAAAATCCTATTTTTTGGTATCAAAACCTACCATTTGAAAACAATCCGTATTTGAATATTATTTGCAAATAGAATATCTTTAAAAGGCTTTTAAGCAGTACCATTTTAAGTATCGTTATCCCATTTTGATTTGACTTTCGCAGATAATGATACCCATCAAAAATTAAACATATCGGAATTTTTTAATTCCGAAAAAAAGCAACTGACTTTTTAGTCAGGTTGTTTGAAAAATTTTGTCCCTGCGGGACGAATTTGAGAAGCAAGAGGGTAACACGCCAAGGCGGTGTTAACGATTGGTTTTTAGTTGTAATTATTTGATATTCAAATAATTACTGGTTTTATAAAATAGAGAAATAACAAAGTTTTACAGTAAATCCTTTTGAAACCCCTATAAAACGGCAATTTTTTACAGTAAATGAGTTCAAATCATCAAAAGAAATACAGTTTTTCTGCCATTAGCATAAAGTCAAAGGTGGCAACTCGTTTTCGGAAATTTTCCAAGAAAATTACTCGTTCGCATACCGATACGCTGGAAACAATGATGAACTTTTTTGATTTGAACGAGCTTTCCCCAAATGAATCTTTGGGTACAAATATGAAGACTTTAGAGAATAGCTTAAAAAAACGAATCAATGCCCTTGTAGCCATTATTAGGGATATTGAAAAAAACCAGACCAAACCTACCAATGCAATGTTGGAACTGCTCTTTCAGGAGAATCCAAAAGAGGAAGAACCACAAGAAGAATTATTTGAATTTGAACAACAGGAATTGATTACAGAAAATGAGGAACTGAATCATTATCGAAATCGGTACGAAGAAGTTCAGCAACAATTCCATTCCGTAAAATATGATTTAGAAAAAATCATTGATAAGACCACTTATGTTAAAAGCAGTTTTGGAGGTGGCTATTTAAAACTGGACTTGACCAAAGAAGAATTTGAAAATATTAAACAAAAATTATAAGATGTATATCACAGTAACCAAACAGACATTAGATGGCAACTATGCACAGAGCGTTTCCGATTTTGTCTCGTACCTTGAAAAAGAGAATGAGGGAAAACCCATTGATGAAATGGAACATTTTTTCAATCAATATGGCGAAGAAATATCAGGAAAGGAAGTCGTCAAAGAAATCGACGGAAATACCGCTAAACTCAAAAAGACCGAACCCAAGTTTTATTCCATCACGGTTAATCCAAGTGCTTATGAATTGAAGCGATTGCAAAATCATTCCGAAGAACTAAAACAGTACACCCGAGAATTGATGAAAGAGTACGCTAAATCTTTTAATCGGGAAATAAACGGACGAGCTGTAACCGTAGATGACATTAAATATTACGCGAAGATTGAACATCAACGCACCTATAAAGGAACGGACAAGAAAATTCAGGAGAACCAACCTTATGCCACCAAGATACTTCAAATTAAGAACGATATCCGAAAAATTGAAAGTGGCGAATTGGAAGGAAACATCAGAAAATTACATCAAACAATCTCCCGATTGGAAAAAGAAGCACCACATCAACAAGATGGAAAACGCATTGTTAGAGGGATGCCAAAAGAAGGCTCTCAAAACCATATTCATATTATTGTGAGCAGAAAGAATATGTCCAATAAATACAGTTTGTCCCCTGGTAGCAAGTACAAAGCTTCGGAAACCGATTTTAATGGCAAACCTGTAAAACGTGGTTTTGATAGGGACAAATTCTTTAAGGCTTCTGAAAAAACGTTTGACACTCTATTTCAATACAAACGAAACTATGTTGAAACTTATAAGGCACGTAAAACATTCCTGAAAAATCCAAAGTTGTATTTCTCAATTCTTTCGGGATTGCCAACCAATGAAAAGGCAACTGCCTATAAAATACTTGCCAAATCTGGTGTACCCATAATGAATATTCCAACAAACAAAGTACAGTTGGCATTGAAGATAATCAACAAATTTAAAAAGGGAATCGACCGAGCCATACAGTCGGGTTCTATTGGGATATGAGTATGTCAATACCACATATCATCCTTTTTATTGTTGTTCCAGTATTGTTTGTCAGTACAGTTTTATATGTGTTTCTTCATCAAGAGGAACCCAAAAATGGAGATAAGAAATATCAAGTACGCTTTAAACTTCAACGCGGAAAATTTAAAATCGAAAATATCAAGCGAGGTGCATCGATTATTGGCTCTGCGGGAAGCGGTAAAACGGAAAGTGTTATCTATAATTTTTTACAACATTTTAACAAACACCAGTTTTGTGGTATCATACACGATTATAAGGATTTTGAACTTACCGAAATTGCCTACCCATTATTTAAAGAAAAGGATGTAAAATTCTATACCATTGCCTTTGACCAAATCCATTATCGTGTAAACCCAATTGCCCCAAGATATTTACCCAATGAGGAAAGTGTGAATGAATTATCCAAGGTACTCATTGAAAACCTTTTGGAGTTCAACGAATCCAGTACAAACAGTACCACAAAATTCTTCAGTGATGCTGTTGAAGGTTTGATGGGTGGGATGATTTGGAAACTAAAAACGTCCTATCCTCAATATTGCACCCTGCCCCATTTGATTGCTATTTTTCAATCGATGACTACCAAACAGTTGGTTACTTTTGTGAGCTCAAATATCACTTCCCGAAGTATGGCAAGTGCTTTTATCAACGGAATGGATTCTGACAAGCAAACGGCGGGTGTAAAAAGCACATTGGCCAATGCCTTTAAAAAGATAGGTTCACAACAGTTGTTTATGGCTTTGTCAAAAGATGAAGTACCATTGAATATCAACAGCAAGGATAATCCTGCTGTTATCTGCATTGTGAACCATCCCAAATATGAATCGGCTTACTCGCCTATCATCGCTGCAATTATGCACACAGTCATCAAGCAAATGAGCGTGAGAGGTCAACAGTCGTCCTTTTTAATGATGGAAGAAGCCCCAACCATCAAACTACTAAATATGCACCGTATTCCGGCTACGCTACGAAGCTATGATATTGCCACAATTTACGTGATGCAGGACAAAATTCAGAATGATATGCTATATGGAGACAAAGCGAGTAAGGCTATTTTGAGCAACCTTTCCTATCAATTTTTTGGCAAAGTCAATGACCCAGATACTGCAAAATACTATGAACGTTTTTTTGAGATTGTCCGTAAAGAAACCACAAGTATAAATCGTGGCCACAATCTAAATTTTGATACGAGAATTACCACAGGCGAAAAAGAAGTTTCTAAACGTAGGGCAGATGTGTTTTTCCGTCTAAAACAAGGCGAGTTTATAACTTTTGCTGATGGCGAGGATAAAAGAGTTCAATTTAAACTACAAGCGATTAAAAGAGAAATACCAAATCCTCATCAACATTTCACAACCGATGAATTAAAGCTCAATTTTGAACGGATTTATAGAGAGGTTAAATCGGTTTTTAAACTAAAATGATTTTTGATTTAACATTTTTTGACATAAATCATTAGGTTTTATTTATTTTTTCACCTCTAATGAAACAGCCATTTCGTAAAATATCATTCTTTTTTAATAGCTATTGTAGTAGTATTTTTCTAAAATGTCATTTACTATTGATATGCATTATTATGGTGATACTTTGGTTAATTCTGCAATTTTTAAAAAGATAGGTACTCTTGGGGTATAATAATCTATAAGGGTTATCACGCCAATTCAAGCAGGAAACTGGTGATACAATGAAAAAATATAAGGGAAAAAGAGTAGTCAGGACTCCCTTAGATAAAATATGATAAAACATTCATGATATATAATAAATATTAATAATGCAATAGGAATACTTTTACATCTTTTACCAAAATTTTATGATTGTAAAAAAACAATTTAAAAGATTTAATATATCGAAAAATAATGTAAAATTGGAGGAAATAAAAGCAGTTCATATTATTTCCGTATGTTACAGACCTGAAAAATCAATTTCTATTCTCGTTTGGGAAACTTAAATAATCTATACCTATAAAACTTCTATAATATGTTTAAAATTTCAATTACCATTATGCTATTGCTGCTATATAGTATCACTGTTACAGCACAAGAACAGAATCAGACAAATACACAAAATGAAAGTGAATCATTTGAAAAAAGGTGGCACATCTCTGGCGTTATAAGTCACACTTACATCGGTAGCAATGGGAAGGGCAACCAACTTTTTGTTCCTTCTTGGGGACTGAACATAGGTTATAGGTTAAATCATAAATTGGGTATAGGACTACATAGTGATATTAGGGCTGACAATTTTGTGGTTGTGCGCCGCAATAATAATGAAGAAATCGAGCGGAAATATCCGCTTGTATTTACTTTAGATGCACTCTACAATATATCCAACAGTTTAGTTTTGACTGTGGGACCAGGGATTGAGGTGGAGCAAAATGAATCGTTTGGTTTGGCACGTATAGGCTTAGAATACGAATATGAGATTGGTACCGACTTTTATTTGATGCCTACACTTTTTTATGACCAGCGATTTGATGGTTATAGTACTACTACTATTGGCCTTGGATTGGCCTTCAAATTATAGCCATTGTAATTGATTGAAAGCAATTAAAAAAAACTTTGGGTTTAAAATTAATTATCTGCTAAATTGTATAAAACAAAAAAATACAGCAATTAATCGCTGGCAAATGTGCTAAAACGAATTAGTACACAACAATTATTTATGGCCTTATCGAAAGATGAAGTATCCTTGAACATAAACAACAAAGATAATCCTGCTGTTATAACCATCGTAAACCATCCCAAATACGAATCTGCTTACTCGCCTATCATCGCTGCAATTATACAAACAGTCATCAAGCAAATGAGCGTGAGAGGTAAACAGTCGTCATTTTTAATGATGGAAGAAGCCCCAACCATCAAACTATTAAATATGCACCGTATTCCGGCTACGTTAGGAAGCTATGATATTGCTGCAATCTATGTGATACAGGACAAAATACAGAATGATTTGCTCATAACCTGAATTTGATACACGGATTACCACAGGCGAAAAAGAAGTTTCTAAACGTAGAGCAGATGTTTTCTTTCGTTTGAAACAAGGCGAGTTTATAACTTTTGCTGATGGCGAGGATAAAAGAGTTCAATTTAAACTACAAGCGATTAAAAGAAAAATACCAAATCTTCATCAACATTTCACAACTGATGAATTAAATCTCAATTTTGAACGGATTTATAGAGAGATTAAATCCGTTTTTAGACTGAACTGATTTTCGATTTAGCAAATTTTTTAACATAAATTATTTTATTTTTTATAAATTTGCAAAACTAATGAAACAAATATTTTATAAAATATCATCCTTTTTAATAGCTATTGTAGTATTGCTTTCTACAATGTCGTATACCATAAATTCGCACTATTGTGGTGGTATTTTGGTTGATTCTGCAATTTTTACAAAGGTAGGTACTTGTGGAATGGAAAATCCTTCAACTGAGGGTTGTTCCAGTACGAAAAAGGATTGCTGCAATGACGAACAAATAAGTTTTGACGGTCAAGATGAATTACAATTATCTTTTAATACACTTGCTTTCAACCAACAAATATTTGTTGCATCATTTGTTTACAGTTATGTAAATCTTTTTGAAGGTTTAAAGGAAACAATATCCTTATATAGAGATTACGCTCCCCCACTGGTCGTCAGGCAAATCTACAAAATTGACGAGACTTATTTAATTTGATTTTTTTACTGTTAATCTTTTATTATCCATTGGATATTTTCCGTTAGGATAGTTGCCGTATTTAGACATTCCCCAATACAAATATTAAATTGTTTTAATACTAAAAAAAGATTAATAGTTTTTAGAGAATAGGTAATATCAAATCTCAATTGAGATAAAAATTTGATACCAAATAATTCGGCAGCAGTCAATGCCAAACATATATTATCAAGATTTATTGAATACTATTTGCCAGATAAGATGATTGTTCTTGTCAGGAGCCTGAAGAAAAAAATAACGTCCATATATGATAACACAAGAGTTTAAAATAAAAGGTATGATTTGTAGCCGTTGTTTAAAAGTTTTAAATAATGAGCTGAACGCGACAGGAGCCAAGGTATTAGATATTCAATTAGGGAAAGTTGTAATCAATTATAGACCTGAAAAAATAAATCGTTCAATTATCGAGCACATAATTGTTGGGAATGAATTTGAAATAATAACAAGCGATAATGAAATCCTTGGAGAGCAAACAAAGAGATGGATCATAAATTATATATATAATTCCGATTTGAACACAAAACTTTCCTCTTACCTAAATTCTCATATTAATAAAAGTTACAGTTTTATTAGCGATAATTTTTCAAAAATATTTGAATATACTGTTGAGCGTTATGCTTTAACAATAAAAATAGAAAGAGCAAAAGAGCTTATTGAAATGGGTGAGCTAAATTTTACAGAAATAGCATATTGTTTAGGGTACCAAAACCTTTCTGCTCTATCACGCCAATTTAAACAGGAAACTGGTGATACAATGAAAAAATATAAGGAAAAACGAGGAGTCAGAACTCCCTTAGATAAAATAAGATAAAACATTCATGATATATAATAAACATTAATGATGCAATAGGAATACTTTTATAATTTTTACCAAAATTTTATGATTATAAAAAAAACAAAAATAGTTAAAGTGTTATCAAGCCATATATTATTTGGCCTACTTGTTTTTTATTTCATCCTGCATCCTTTAACCATGGCTATCTATGGTTTTGAATGCGCACAAGAAAAATATACATTCAATGAACTATTAAGTATGATGGGAGTAATTTTATCAAAGACATTTTCCTTTGAAATGCTTCCAATGTCATATATATTTATTGTGGTTGGGATAATTTTTGGCTTAATCTCAGGTCTATACTGGTTTAATATCCTCCATAAAAAGGTCATCAATCAGAGACAACACCGCATTTTAAATGCTGATGCTTTAATTCTCATTAAAAATGGCGAAAATAATTATGTTGAATTCAAATCATCCATAAGGTATGATTTTCTCAAAAAAACAACTAATAGGGATTTAGAGCTAGTGATTGCAAAAACCATAGTTGGTTTTATGAATGCTCAAGGAGGTAAGTTAATTATAGGTGTTGAGGATAATATGGATATTATTGGTTTACAAAAAGATATGAACACTTTAAAGCATAAAAATCCAGATGGTTACGAGCGTAAGGTCTATGAAATAATAGCTACCTATATTGGCGCTGAATTTAGCAGTTTGTGCCAAGTTGATTTTCATAAGATTAATGATGAATTTATATGCATCATACGCATAAATAATTCTAAAGAACCTGTTTACATGTCCGTTTCAAATAAAACCACTTTTTATTTAAGAACCGGCAATTCAACCAACCCACTTACAGTAAGGGAAACCGTTAAATATTTAAAAATTAGAAAACATGAATAAATTACTATCCATCACCATATTGATAAGTTTAGTTTTAATCTCATGCAATAATTCCAATAAAAACAAAAAGAGTGAACATTCTGACAAAGAACTGTCAAAACAAAAAACTACTGAACAGTGGAGCTATTCAGGTGAGTCTGGACCCGAATTTTGGACTCAGCTAGAAAAGGAATCAGATTGCGGTGGTCAATATCAATCTCCAATAAATATTAATACTACTAACTCTGAACTAATTACCAATGATATTAAAGTTTCTGATTTTCATTATGAAAAAGCAACGGATATTCAGTCCGTTAAAAATAATGGACATACAATTAAATACAACTTTACTTCCAATGAAAACACGATGGCCTATGATGGTGGAAAATATTTGTTAAAACAATTTCATTTTCATTCGCCTTCTGAGCATACTATTAATGGAATTCGCTATCCCTTAGAGCTACATATGGTACATTATGATAATGATAGTGGCGAATATTTGGTATTTGCAATAATGGCACAACAAGGTGATCCCAGCGAAACTTTTGAGTTTTTAGGACAGTTCCTTCCTTTAAAACAAGGAGAAACAAAGACCGTAAATAAATCTCAACAATTAAGTTATGCACTAAATGAAAGTATTGATGGCGCACTATATAATTATAGAGGTTCATTAACAACACCTCCTTGCACAGAAAAGGTTAATTGGTTTGTATTGGAAAAACCCATTAGTGTTTCTGAAGAGCAAATAAAAATGCTAAGTATTTCTATGCCAATAAACAATTATCGTGATATACAACCCTTGAATGGTCGAAAAATCAATAAAATAATGCCTTTAGCGACAAACTAATTATAACTAATTAATCTTTAAAACTATTTACTATGAGAACACTATTATTAACGCTATTTCTAAGTGCAGGACTTATTGGACAAGCACAAACCGATGAAATGTCTGTAGAAGGAAATGTTGAAAATCTTCCTGTACATGAATATACATTGACCATCGATCAACAGATTGTAAATAAAGCAGGGAAAGATGTTGTGGGCATGACCATTAATGGTCAAATACCTGGCCCTACCCTAGAATTTATTGAAGGTGAATATGCTATAATCCATGTGAAAAATAATATGGATGTTGAAACCTCTATTCACTGGCATGGATTATTATTGCCAAACTTCTATGATGGAGTACCTTATATAACTACTCCACCAATTGAGCCGGGAGAAACGTTTACCTATGAGTTCTCAATTAAACAAAATGGAACTTATTGGTATCATTCTCATACCGGTTTACAGGAACAAAGTGGGGTTTATGGGTCTATAGTTATACAACCTAAAGAAAAAACATTAGACTATGATAAGGAATTGGTTGTAATGTTATCTGATTGGACCAATGAAAAACCTAAAACCGTCCTGCGCTATTTAAAGAGAGGGTCTGAGTGGTTTAATATAAGAAAAGGAACTTCTACACCTTTAAATCAAGTAATTGCCAGAGGGGCATTGGGTGCTCAGCTAAAATTTTGGAAACAGCGCATGAATAGTGCAGATATAGCTGACATTTATTATCCTGCGTTTCTAATTAACGGTGAGCAAACCTCTGAACACCCAGAGTTTAAACCTGGAGATAAAGTACGTTTACGTGTTATTGATGGTGGAGCTTCAACTTCGTTTTGGATGACTTTTGGCGGTGAAGACCCTATTTTGATAGCAGCAGATGGAAAAGATGTAGTGCCAGTTAAGCATAACAAGACCTTCATAGGTATTGCTGAAACTTATGATTATATAGTAACCATACCACAAGATGGAAAAATAGAATTCAAAATCACGGCGCAAGATGGGTCTGGTACAGCATCGACTTTTCTTGGAAGTGGAAAAATCTATCCAGCCCCAGAAGTTCCAAAACCAGATAAAATTGCCTTAATGCAAAAGATTGCCAAAATGAAAATGAGAATGGGCGCACCAGCATTAAAATATAGACCAAACATTGATGAACCTTATAAAATGGCAGAAAATTGGGGAATGAAGGACGGAAAAGCTATGAAGGAAATGAACAACATGCCTATGGATGGTAAAGTAAATAAACCTAATGATGGCATGGATAACATGAATATGAAGGAAGATAAAATGGACATGAATAAAGAATCAAAAATGAGTCCCATGAAAGGGATGAATGCTTTTTCAGAATATAATTATGACTATTTAAAATCCCCCAACAAAACAGCATACGATAAAGATGTACCTGTTAAAGAAATTTTGCTCAATCTCACTGGGAATATGCAACGTTATATCTGGAGTATGAACGGAATACCACTATCAGAGGCAGATAAAATTAAGATTGAAGGCGATCAAGTAACTCGTATTACATTTAATAACCTTACCATGATGCATCACCCTATGCACTTACACGGTCACTTTTTTAGGGTTATTAATGAGAATGGCGAATATTCCCCTCTAAAACATACGGTAAATGTACCTCCAATGTCTAAGATTACCATAGAGTTTTATGGTAATGAATACGGTGATTGGTTTTTTCATTGTCATATATTATACCATCTTGAAGCAGGAATGGCTCGTGTTGTAAGTTATGGGACACCAAGAGATCCCCGAATGAAGGAATTTCCGGCATCTACTGCCGTCGCTGATACCGATCAATTTTATACTTGGGGTATTGTTGATGCTGCTTCAAATTTAGGGCGTATCAACTTAGTTAGTTCTAATATTCGAAATCAATTTAACCTAGGTGCGGAGTTTGGGTGGAACAAAAATATGGAGGCAGAATTTACGTATCAAAGATACCTTTATGACTATCTAAGTGTTTTTGGTGGTGTTAATATAGAAAATGCAACACCTGATAGCTATGATAGTTTTAATACAACTGCTGTGGCAGGAATCCGTTTTTTAACTCCATATCTATTTTCTCTAGATGCTAGAATAGATAGTCAATTACGTCCTAGAATTGGTGTTGGGAGGAGTATTATGTTATTTAAAAAGTTTTTGGCTTTTGGGTACTATGAGTATACTTTTGATTTTGGATGGGTAAATACCTTGCCCAATAATAATAATTTTAGTGGTGAGTCTTTATGGAGCGCTGGTGCGGAGTATATGTTGTCTAGAGATTTTTCTTTAATGGCGAGTTACGATAGTCGTTTTGGAGGAGGAGCTGGCTTGTCTGTCCGATTTTAATAAATTATAAATGCATAGCAATTATTCAAAATTGGCAGTGCTACTGCTAATCGTTGCTTTCTTGGTAAATATTTTAGAGATATACTGCCAATAAAAATATTTAAAATAAAACCTGAGACACCAACGAAATGAAAAAACCTTTAAAAGAGAATCCCATAAAAGAAGATAATAAACTGTCCCTAATCGGTTCCATATCTCTAGGAACTGGTGTTATGATTGGTGCCGGAATATTTGTGCTTATGGGCCAGATAGCTGAGTTGGTTGGAGATTTATTCCCAATTGCCTTTATTGCTGGTGCCATTGTGGTAGGGTTCAGTTCATATTCTTATGTAAAGTTCTCTAAAGCATATCCATCCTCTGGAGGTGTTGTTAAATTCTTCAATAGAGCGTATGGCCCAGGAACGACAACGGGTGTCTTTTCCCTGTTGATGTATGTTTCAATGGTGGTTTCAGAAAGTTTAGTGGCAGGCACTTTTGGAGCTTACACGCTTCGGCTATTTCCCGAAAGTTTTGCCGGCTATGCATCCATTCTCGGTATTCTACTTTTGGTAACTGCCTATATATTGAATATTTTAGGCAATAAAGTTATTGGAACAACAGCAACCTTTACAGCAGTTATTAAAGTTGCTGGTATTGCGTTGTTAGCCATTGCAGGCTTAATAATTTCTGGGATTGCAGATATTACTGGGAATTATATTCCTAATAATTCTGAGGCGTTGCCACGAGGATTTAGCTTTGTAGCTGCGTTGGCATTATCAATCCTTGCATATAAAGGATTCACAACAATTACAAATCAAGGTGGAGATATTAAAAACCCTCATAAAAACCTTGGCAGATCCATTGTGTATTCTATTCTTATCTGTACTGTTATATATGTGGCATTGGCACTTTCTGTTGCAGGAGGTTTAAGCATCCCTGAAATAATCAAGGCAAAAGATTATGCCTTGGCAGCGGCAGCAAAACCTGTCTTTGGAGATTGGGGTTTATGGATTACCATAGCCATAGCAATTGTTGCGACCTTTTCAGGCGTTTTAGCGAGTATGTTTTCAGCATCTCGTTTATTGGGAATGTTAAGCAATATGAAACAAGTGCCATCCTTAAAAAAACTAGGAAACTTTAAGAATCCTGCTCTCATATTTACAGCCTCTCTTGCCATATTACTGACTGCCTTGTTTGATTTAACGAGGATTGCTTCTATAGGAGCTATTTTTTACCTTATAATGGATATAGCCATTCATTGGGGGCTTTTCCGCCACTTAAAAAAGGATGTGAAATTTCAACCTATCATTCCGTTAATAGCCATTGTAATGGATATAGCCGTACTCGTTGCCTTTCTATATTTAAAATATCTCAACGATCCGATGGTGCTTATAGTTGCAGCAATTGGAATTATATTAATATTTGTTGCGGAACGTCTTTTTATGAAGTCGCATACAGATAATGAAGGTAATATGGAAATGGGAATGGAAACCACCAAATCAAAGAACTAAAAACAAAATTAACATCAATTAATAAACCTTTTGGAGTATGAAGATTTTTAAAAGAATTGCCATTGTGTTATTAATTGTACTTGTGGGCATCCAATTTGTGCCCACAATGCGCAATCAAATTGACACGATACCAAGAACCGATTTCATGCTGGTAAATGATGTACCAGAAACTATTCAGAAGAAGTTACAGGTATCCTGCTATGATTGCCATAGTAATAATACCCAATACCCTTGGTATAACAAGGTGCAACCTGTGGCTTGGTTATTGGAAGACCATGTTAAAGAAGGAAAGGCCGAACTCAACTTTAATGAATGGGATTCGTTGAGCAGAAGAAGAAAGGCAAGTAAATTGAAATCGATTATTAGTCAGATAGAAAATGACGAAATGCCACTAGCCTCTTATACCCTCATCCACAGGGATGCCGTTTTTTCGGAAATTGAAAAACAGGACATCATCAACTTTTTAAAGGAACTTAAAAATAATTTATAAACAAAAATTTAAAAACAAATAAAAATGAAAAATTTAAAAATGAGTATAGCAGCAATGCTACTGTTAGCAGTTTCTTTTACCAACGCACAGGAAAAGGAAAAAATGAACATGGATAATGGTAAAATGAACATGGACGGAATGAAAATGAACATGGACAAAATGCAAAATGTAAAGGCTGAAGCAATTTTAACTGACTATTTCAGTTTAAAAGATGCTTTAGTAGGCGATGACACCAAGAAAGCTGCACAATCTGGCACTAAATTAGTGGCATCACTCAAATCATTTGATAAGAGTAGTTATACTAAAGAGCAGCAAAACGGCCTAGCCGACATCATAGAAGATGCTACTGAACATGCAGAACATATTGCCAAAAGTCCCATAGATCATCAACGCGAGCACTTTAAAACGTTGAGCAAGGATATTACCGATATGGTAGCTATCACAGGAACAAAAAGTACTTTGTACGAACAATTTTGCCCAATGTACGATAAGGGTAGTGCTTGGTTGAGTACTAGTAACGATGTAAGAAATCCGTACTTAGGTAAAAAAATGCCGAGTTGTGGAAAAGTGCAAAGAGAGATTTATAATTAGAGCATATCTTTTAGAGTAAAGGAATAAAATATCTAATTCATAAAATGGAAAAGGAACTTTTCATTGTTGATTGGTTGTTAGTTAAAACTTTTCATTTTATGGTATTAGAAAAGTCCTAGTTAGGGAAGGGTTAAAATGTTAATGGTTATTGTTAAACCCTTCCCTTGTTAGGCACAAAATCAAATAGGATGAAAGATTGTTGCAAGCCTGGTATTAAGACCGAACAAAAGAAAAGTGGCTTCAAAAAATGGTTCAATTATATTTTGTATGGCATTTTGGCTACCATCCTGATTGGTGCATTAGTGCTACAATTGGTTGGAGAATAATTTAAAAGAATATTGGCCTTTAGAGCAGATACTTGATAAAACATAAAAGGAATATGTTTGCTCTGGGTGGGCTGTGTCCAAATCACTTAATCTAATTTAGATGCCCTATCGGGATAACAACAATGGTCTTATCTTGGGTAGCTTTTATCATAAGAACAGTTGTAGGGTTTACGGAACTTCTTAAATCAATGGGAACTGTGAACTGAAATGATATCGACAAAAAATATGTTCTCTGATGAATGAATGAAAACAAGACCAAAACCTATCAGGAGATTTATTCAAATTGATTGAATGGTCTAAAAAACGAAACAGTAATGGGTAAGAATTTGATTTGTTTATTAATATTGCTGTTGGCAAGCAACATATTTCTCAACGCTCAAGAGTATGTAGTTAAGGAAGGAAGTGCATCTTTCAAGGCAAAAACACCTCTTATCTCATATGAAGGCATATCTAATAATGTAAAAGGCACTATAGATTTTAAGGCCGGAACCTTAACTTTTTCAGTACCTGTAAAATTCATAAAAACTGGTAATGAAAAACGGGATGAACATATGTACGAGTTGGTTGAAGCGGAAAAATATCCCAATATTGTTTTCAAAGGAAAATTTATAGGCGGTTTTAATTTTAAACGAAATGAAACTCAATCTGTCCAAGCAAAGGGTGATTTTAGCCTTGCTGGAACGACTCGACAAATAAACATTCCCATAAACTTAGAGCTTGTTTCAGAAGGTATTATTCAATTAAATACTTCTTGGTCGTTATTGATTACCGATTATAATTTGGAACGCCCAAGCTTTGCCTTTATAAAAGTTAAAGACAAACACTTCTTAAGGGTCTATGTGTTGCTTAAAGAAAAATAGACTGTAATTATAAAAACCCTGCGGAAGATTAATTAATAGATTCTAAAATTTAGTTAATGAACAGTAAACACATCTTTGTAGTAAGCACCTATTTTATAACGATGGCCATTCCATTGGTAATGGTGTATTGGTTAATGCCAACTACTGAAGAAGGATTTATTGCGCAAATTGGGATGCTAATGGGGCTGTCCGGTATAATGATGGTGTTCTTTCAATTTATCATTTCTGCCAGAATAAAATGGCTAGACCGCTTGTTCGCCTATAGCAACTTAATCGATTTTCACAGAAGGATGGGGGTTTGGGCATTTGTATTTATTGTGGTTCATTTTGTGATGCTTACCCTATCGGAGCAATCCTTTGATATGCTTTTGGGGTATGACGAACCGTGGTACATCAATCTGGGTAAAATCACGTTTTTAATACTTTTGGTTCAGGTTTTGGTAAGTATCGGCCACAAAAAAATAAGTGTTCGCTATGAGCATTGGCGAACGATGCACAACGTTTTTGCCATCAGTATTCTCGTCTTAATGTTTGTACACAGTTTTTATGCAGGAGACGATTTGGAGTTGCTGCCCTTACAGGTATTATGGTTCATTCTCCCACCTGCTGCCATAGCCTTTTTTATATGGCAACGGTACTTTTTGTTCACTTTCGCACCCAAATATAAAGTACTAAATGTTGTAAAAAAGGCCAACGATACGTATAGCATTCAATTCGTTCCTATAAATGGCAATGAGCCCTATGCACATAACCCAGGGCAGTTCCACTTTATCAAATTTACGGATTGTAAGCATTTAAAGCCTGAAGAACATCCATTTACCATATCATCAAGCCCTACACAAAAGGCGCATTTGGCTTCCACTATCAAAGCCTCAGGAGATTTTACAAGCCAAATCCATCAGATCCAAGAAGGTGATAAGGTTAAACTCATAGGGCCATTCGGCAAGATGTCCCATGTAGAAAAATCACATTCGGGTTCCATAGTATTTATTGCCGGAGGTATTGGTATAACGCCATTTGCAAGTATGTTGCAATATATGGCAGACATGGACGAGCAGCGGGAAGTAATGCTATTCTATTTTAATGCTACCGAATCGGACATTGCCTTCAGGGAAGAATTATACCATATCTCAGAAAACACATCCCTTAAATTAAAAGTGGTACATATACTCAGCAGACAAGATAATTGGGAAGGGGAAAAAGGACGGTTTGACACCAAATTATTGAAAAAATATTGTTCAGGCACGCTCTCGCAGAACGAATATTATGTATGCGGTCCCCCGCTTATGATCAACGCTGTAATCAAGGATTTAAGACAATTGCAAGTTCCACTAAATAAAATACACAGTGAAATGTTTGGGTTCGCAGCGTCTGGCTCACCAGCTACCCACCATAAAAAACAGGCCCAATTGGTTTCCAGACTTATTGTTGTGGCTTTAATAGTGTTGGTCATTTTATTGGCAGGCCTTCGTTCTGATTGGAAATTATTTGGTGATGATGCACTGAAAAACGGTCACAGCGCATCGACATCCTTCAGTTTAAATATGAAACCAAACTTAGTAGAGATGGAATACCAAATGGAAAAAAATACAAAAATAAAATGATTGTTGAACTAAATAAGATAGATTATGAAAACATTAAAAACAATGGTTGTCTGCTTTTTAATAGGCACAGCCGCAGTAAGTTGTTCGGTTAGTTCTTCGACCATAATTACCGATTATGGCCAAGACGCTAATTTTAACAATTATAGGACCTTTTATTGGTCTGATGATTTTCAAAAGGAAAACGGAAGGGTAGATTCACCTATCGTAGTTCAGACCAGAAATATAAGCAGCGGTAACAGTTACCATTATTTTCCTGGTTATGGTTAAAAGAGGATTGGCAATCGCATGCAAGTCAATCTATTTGATCGTGATTGGCTCGCAGCCGGTCTGGGTTATGTTTTTACTGATAAAATAAGATTGGAACTTACCTATATGCGTGAAACTACAGAGAGCAGAAACAAAGGTCAGTTGTGGTTGCTTCTCTTTCATAAATTTTAAAAGCTAACAGTATAACAAGTTTAGAAAATCATGATTATAAACAAAAGAATACCACTTTACTATCCCTTTAAAATGATTATTGTTGATATTTTGATAATTTCAGCATTTGCAACCGTCATACATTTAATTTCTTCCAATTTTATAGACTTTAAACTCCCCATCTCTTTTAGTGCTTTTTTTGGTACATCAATTTCTTTGATTCTCTCATTTAAATTGAGCCAGTCATATGATAGGTGGTGGGAAGCTAGAAAAATATGGGGTGCCATTGTGAATGATTCCAGGTCTCTAGTTATGCAGCTTAAAACGTTTATTCAGCCAGATAACGAGGCTGGAAAAATCATTCTGAACAAAATGGCATATCGTCAAATTTCATGGTGTTATGCACTTGGTCAAAATCTACGCAAACAAGAGGTAATGAAATACTCGAAAGAGTTTATTTCTGAAGAAGAGTTTATTCTTGTGAACAATAAAAGCAATATACCGGTGATGCTGTTAGACTTGCATTACGATGATCTAAAAAAAATGCGTAAAACAGAATTGATTAGTGAGTTTCACGAAATACAGATAGAAAGTACAATGCAAAGGCTTTGTACTTCTATGGGACGAGCGGAGCGCATAAAAAATACCTTTTTTCCAAAAACGTATAGGTTAACTTTAAGATTATTCATTTATCTGTTTTTGATTTTACTTTCCTTGTCCATGTCTAATTCATTATCTGAATTTCATGACTTTATACATATACCATTATTAATTGCGATTGCAATTCCTTTTTTTCTTTTAGAAAAAATAGCGTATCAAATACAAGATCCTTTTGAAAACCAACCAACCGACACAGCTGTAACATCCATAGCTAGAACTATTGAAATAAATATAAAGGAACTTATAGAAGATGAATCAGTACCAGAACCATTTAAACCAGAAAAATTCTATATAATGTAAGGCAAAATAGTCTAATACAAAAAAGAAAATGATAAGTTGTTAGTCAACAATCTATATAAATTTATAAGATTAAAACCCGACTATTGACCTCCTCCCATATTTAGGTACCGGTCATAACTAGAGAATCAGGGCTCTTTTTAGTTTTAATGTTTTTGTTATGGTAGGCTAGCTTTTAGGTTCCCTTATGAAGAACTGATAAAGCACTATAATGTTCTCTTAAATTTATTGTTTGTTAGAAATTTAAGCAATTCTTAAGAAAAGCCAAATCTTAACTTAATTAAATATTGTAACTTTTGCGCAATGAGAATTTTAATAGTAGAAGACGAACCAGGTATATTTAATTTCCTTAAACAAGGTTTAGAGGAAGAGTCCTATGCGGTAGATATTGCCGAAGAAGGCAAGAAAGGTCTTCAATTAGCCCTTTCAGGAGAATACGATTTATTACTATTGGACTGGATGGTGCCAGGTTTAAGCGGTATCGAAATTTGCCGTCAATTTAGGAAACAATTTAAAGAAACACCCGTCATATTTTTAACAGCGAAAGATACTTTAGACGAAACTATTTTTGGGCTTCAAACTGGTGCAAACGATTACATAAAAAAACCTTTTCATTTCGAAGAATTATTAGAACGAATCAAGGTACAACTACGCCCTAAAACTGGAGAGCATTCCATTTTTAAACTTGGAAATATCACGCTCAATACTTCAACATACCAAGTGTATAAAGAAGCTGAAGAAATAAGTCTTACACAAAAAGAATTTGCTTTATTAGAATACTTGATACGGAATAAGGGAATAGTATGCAGAAGATCTCGAATTATTGAAAGTGTTTGGGATATTCATTTTGATTATAATACTGGTGTTATAGATGTGTTTATCAATGCGCTTCGCAAGAAATTGAAATTAGGGAAAGACGAGAATTACATTCAGACGGTAAGAGGAGTGGGCTACATTGCAAAAGAAATATGAGCTTAAGTTTTAAAAATAGAATCGCATTACATTATATGATTGCGACCGCAATCATTATGGCTGTAGCATTTACAGCTGTTTATTTTGTGGTCAAAGGTGTGGTGTATCAAAATATAGACCACGACCTTTCTTTTGAAGCGGAAAAGCATACCGGAGAAATGAAAGTCGTTGGCGACAGCATCAAAATAAAAAATAAAAAAGAGTGGGAAGAAAAAGAACATAGAGAAGTTCAAGTAAATCCTGTTTTTATCCAAATTTTAGATAAGAACGGTGTTTTTATGGATAAATCCCCAAACCTAAAAGAAAATGAGCTCGAATTTCATCCACGATCTAAATATGGTGGTCATGTTAACGATATACTTAATGAAAAACCAATTAGACAAATTCAATTACCCATAGAAGAAAACGGTAAAATAAAAGGTTTTATAGTGGCGGCTATGTCGTTAGAAGCATCACAAATGGTATTGCTAAATTTAAGAAATATTTTGCTGTTAGTGTATTTGCTACTTTTAGCGAGTCTTTATTTTATTTCCAAATTTATAGCAGGTAGAAGTATTACACCTGTCAAGAATGTTACAGAAACGACTAACAGAATTACGCGAAACAACTTAAACGAACGTGTTACATTACCTCAAAACAAAGATGAACTTTTTGATTTATCTTCAGGGATTAACGACTTATTGCAACGCATCGAGAATGCTCTGGAAAGGGAACGTCAATTCACATCAGATGCGTCTCACGAATTACGAACACCTTTAGCAACTTTAAAAGGTACGTTAGAAGTATTAATTCGCAAGCCAAGGGAACGAGAAGAATATGAGGGAAAAATCAAGTTCTGTCTTTCAGAAATAGACCGAATGACTGCTACATTAGAGCAGCTTTTACTGTTGGCTAGATTAGATACAAGTTCAAAAGCAGCAGACGAATCTTCGCGGCCTTTGGCAACTATAATAGACGAAATTCTATCAAGATATAAAAACAAAATTTCAGAAAAGAAGCTTTCTATCAATTTCAAAAATGAGGTTGACAATGAGACTTTAGTGCCTCAATATTTTACGAATCTAATACTTGAAAATATTATTGGGAATGCAGTAAAGTATGCTAAGGACGCTACCAAGATCCATATTTCTATTACACAATTAGAGTCTAAACTTGTTTGTAAAGTGAAAGATGAAGGGATAGGAATTAGAAAAGAAGATTTAGAGAACCTGTTCAATAATTTTTTCAGGTCTGAAGCACTGAACCATAAAAATATTTCTGGTAATGGCTTGGGGCTTTCCATAGCTAAAAAAGCTGCTGATGCTATTGATGCAAGTATTTTTGTTGAAAGTGAATTAGGTAGCGGAACTACTTTCACACTTCAGTTTTAAGCTAATCTTAAGACTATCCTTAGACAGTCTTTAAACTACAATACTACATTTATACAAGAATTAGCAACAGTACAATAATTACTATTTGAAAAAGAAAAAAGTTCCCCTTAACCTTTAAATGTTTTTTGGTTGGTTTTTATTGGTTAATAGCTGCAAAGGTCTTGAGAACTCTCAAGGCCTTTGCTTTTTCTATAAAACATTCTTAAGCCAATCTTAAGAAACCGTTTAGAATACACTTAGATAACGCATCTACATTTGTTTCATTATTTAATAAACCACCAAAAAATGTTAGAACGTATTATCCAGTACAGTATCCATCACAAACTTATCGTACTGTTATTTACCGCCGGAATTATTGGATTCGGCCTGTATTCCCTATCCAATATTCCTATCGGAGCTGTACCAGATGTAACCAATAATCAGGTTCAAATCATCACGACTTCAAGAACCTTGGCGACGGAAGATGTAGAGAAATTTTTGACCTATCCTGTAGAGTTGGAGATGGCAAATTTGCCTGGGGTCAAGGAAATCCGTTCCATATCAAAGTTTGGGCTATCCGTGGTTACAGTTGTATTCGATGATGATTTAGGTACATACTTACCGCGCCAACTTATCGCAGAGAAAATAAAAAGTGCAGAAGAAAAAATTCCCGCAGGTTTTGGCAAACCTTTTATGGGTCCTGTTTCTACAGGTCTTGGGGAGATTTACCAATATGTAATCGATGTAGACCCTAAATATAAAGACCAGTATTCATTATCAGATGTACGTACTATTCAGGATTGGGTCGTAAAACGCCAACTTTCTGGAATTCCAGGTGTTGTAGAAGTAAATACTTGGGGAGGCTACTTAAAAACTTATGAAGTTGCGGTTAATCCAGAACGTCTAAGAGCTATGGATGTTTCTGTCTTTGATGTTTTCTCTTCTTTAGAAAAAAACAATAGTGTTGCCGGAGGAGGTTATATTGAAAAAATTAATGAAAGTTATTTTATAAGAGGTGAAGGCTTAGTTACTTCAGTTCAAGATATTGAGAATATTGTTGTAACCAATAAGGGTGATTTACCTGTTTATATTAGGGATGTTGCTACTGTGGGATTTGGTCACGCCAATCGTTTTGGAGCAATCACAGGAAATGGAGAAGGAGAAAAAGTACTCGGACAAGTAATGATGCTTAAAGATGCCAATTCCAATGCTGTAATCGAGGCAGTAAAAAAACGTGTGGCAGAAATACAATCATCCTTACCTACAGGCATTTCAATTAATCCCTTTTTAGAAAGAAGTGAGCTCATTGCGAAAACAACCTCTACAATTGCTGAAAATCTAATCTTAGGATGTTTAATAGTCATTTTTGTAGTAGTGTTACTTTTAGGAAACTGGCGTTCAGGATTGGTTGTAGCTTCTGTAATTCCGCTATGTTTACTATTCGCACTTTCGCTAATGTACATTTTTGGGGTTGATGCCAACTTAATGAGTTTAGGAGCTATAGATTTTGGTATCATCATCGATGGTGCTGTAATTATCGTTGAGTTTATTGCCTTTAAAATTACGAGTCAGCGTACTAAATTATTGGCTCTGCCTAAAAATGAAAGACAAGGGTTGATAGATGCGATAACCTACCAAGGCGCAACTAAAATGATGAATTCAGCCGTATTTGGGCAGTTAATCATCATCATCGTTTTTATCCCAATTCTGTCACTAGTAGGCGTAGAAGGAAAAATGTTTCGTCCTATGGCATTAGTGTTTTGTTTCGCCCTAATTGGAGCTATGATTTTATGCTTTACCTACATACCAGTAATGGCTTCATTATTTATAAAACCGTCTAATACAGAAAAGAAAACGATATCATCAAGACTTATTACTTATTTAGAAAACAAATACCAACCTATTATTACTTGGGCATTACGTAAAAAGAAATTAGTACTAGGTATGGCTGTAGCTTTATTAGTTTTTACAGGGTTTTTATTTACGAGAATGGGTGGTGAATTTGTGCCCACTTTAGATGAAGGCGACTTTGTAATTCAGCCAATTTTAAAGACAGGAACATCCTTAAGTAAAACTATTGAAGCTACTACCAGAATGGAAAAAATATTAAAAAAATTCCCTGAGGTGGAACAAGTGGTGAGTCGTATTGGTGCTGCTGAAGTACCTACGGATCCCATGTCTATGGAAGAAAGCGATGTTATCATCAAATTAAAGCCAAAAGAAGAATGGGTATCCGCGGAGACTAAAGACGAATTGGCCGATAAATTTAAAGAGGCATTATCAGAAGTTGCAGGGGTAGATTTTGAATTTACCCAACCTATCGAAATGCGATTTAACGAATTAATTACAGGGGTAAGAGCCGATTTGGCCATCAAGGTTTTTGGAGAAGATTTAGATGTATTGTATAGAAAAGCATTAGAAATAGAAAAGGCTATTCAGAATGTTGAGGGGGCAGCAGATATTTCTGTAGAAAAAACTGCTGGTCTACCACAGATGTCTGTAAAATATAACCGTCAGAAAATTGCTAAATATGGATTAAACATTGAAGACTTGAATAAAGTTATTACCATTGGATTTGCAGGAAAAACTGCTGGAACTGTATTTGAAGGAGAAAAACAATTTGATTTGGTACTGCGTTATGACGAAGCACATAGAAGAGATATTGATAATATCGAAAATGCATCCGTATCACTGCGCAATGGTTCAAAATTACCATTAAGCGAATTTGCTACTATTAGCTACACCAAAGGACCTGCTAAAATTTCACGAGATAATACCAAACGTCGAATTGTTGTAGGAGTAAATGTTAGAAACCGCGATTTAGAATCTGTTGTAAAGGATGTTCAAGCAATCATAGAAAGAGATGTTAAGATTCCAACCGGATATTCCATAAGCTACGGTGGACAATTCGAAAACCTTAGAACTGCAACGGCACGATTAAAAATAGCAGTACCAATCGCGTTAATTCTAATTTTTGTCTTGTTGTATTTTGCTTTCGATTCTGTAAAAGAAGCCTTAATGATTTACAGCGCTATTCCGTTATCCGCAATTGGTGGTGTTATGCTTCTTTATATGAGAGACCTTCCTTTTAGTATTTCGGCAGGTGTTGGTTTCATTGCACTTTTCGGTATTGCAGTTTTAAACGGTATTGTGTTGATTGAAGAGTTTAAAGAACTCAAAGCACACGGAGTCAATAATATTAATAAGCGAATAATAATGGGTACAAAAAATAGATTGCGTCCAGTTTTATTAACAGCAGCAGCAGCAGCTTTAGGATTCTTACCGATGGCAATTTCGACTTCCGCAGGTGCAGAGGTTCAAAGACCTCTAGCGACAGTAGTGGTTGGTGGCTTAATAACTGCAACCATATTGACACTTGTAGTATTACCTATTTTGTATGCAATGTTTGATAGAAAAGGGCATCATCCAAAGGTAAAAACAAAAGTAAACTTTAAAGCTCTTGGCATTATAGCGGTCTTACTAGCACCAATTGTTGGTAGCGCACAACAAAATCCAATAAGTGCAGAACAGACTGTAGAAATGGCAATCGAGAATAATAAAGGACTGCAAGCCAACGCAAAAAGAATCAATCAATCAGAACAATTGGTAGGTAGTGCCTTTAATATAGATAAAACACAAGTTTCCTATGGTTATGACCAAAATAATATAGCTGAAAATGGTCTACCTCTTAATGTTTTTGGAGTTAGTCAGTCATTTCAATTTCCAACCATTTATGGAGCTCAGCACAAAGTAGAAAAACAAAAAGTGGCATTAACAACGCAACTGTATCAGTTAAATGAAAGGATGTTAACTAAAGAGGTTTATGTCGCTTATTATAATGTGGTCTACAGTCATAATTTAGTCAAGCAATATACGTATTTAGATAGTTTATACGGGCAATTTGCTAGTGCAGCGAAAAAGCGATATGATGTTGGAGAAACCAATTTATTAGAAAAATTAACCGCTGAAACAAAACAAAAAGAAATTAGCATTGCACTTGCACAAGCTAAAGAAGACGTTTCTAAAGCCTACACAATGCTCAATCAATGGGTACAAAGCGATTCGTTGATTACCGTTAATGAAGATGTACTACCGAGATTAACCTTAGATGATTTTTCCATAGCAAACCACCCAGGGATTTTATATTATAATACAATAGAAAATTTGGCAAAATCGTCCCTTTCTTTAGAGAGACAAAAGCTATTACCAGATTTGCAATTTTCTGTATTTCAAGGTACTAATAATGGTGTTAATGCAAAAAATTACAATGGGTTTCAATTGGGTGTTGCAATACCTTTATGGTTTGGAGCAAACAAGTCAAAAATCAATGCGGCAAAAACCGAAACCTTTATTGTAGCCAACGAATATGAAAACTATAAAATTCAATTGCAATCAAAATACGACGCCTTACTTTCTGATATAAAAAAATATCAAGAAACAGTAGATTATTATGAAACTGCAGGAAGAGCACTTTCTAAAGAATTAACAACAACAGCTTCTAAAGCATTTCAAAATGGCGAGATAGATTTTTTGCAATATGTACAGCTTTTAGAGAGTGCCAAAAATATCGAAATCAACTATTTACAAAACCTAAACAAGTATAATAATACAGTTTTAGAATTAAACTACTTAACCAATTAACAATGAAAAATACACGTAACAATTTATCAAATTCTATATACATTAAGAGTCTTTTATTGGTGGCAATAATGGCCTTAGCATCTTGTAATTCAAAAGAAAAAACGGAGATTAAAAATACAGATGCAACTGAAAAAGCAGAGAATACAGATATAGCTACCATAACAGAGAATCAGTTTAAATCAGGCGATATGGAGCTTGGCAAAATAACAACACAACCATTTAATACTGTTGTAAAAGCGAATGGTATGTTTGCCGTTCCACCAGAAAATCAAGCAGACGTAAGTGCTTATTTTGCTGGATATGTAAAAGATATTAACCTATTACCTGGAGATGCAGTCAAAAAAGGTCAAACATTATTCACTATTGAGAACCCTGAATATGTACAGGTGCAACAAAATTTTTTAGAAGCCAAGGGGCGCTTAAATTATTTAAAATCGGACTATGACCGTCAAAAGGAATTGATTGCAGATAATGTAACATCCAAAAAGAACTTCCTAAAAGCAGAATCAGAATATACCGTGACATTAGCACAATATCAATCGCTAAAAAAGAGGTTGAGCTTAATGAATATTAACCCAAACACCTTGTCTGGAGATAACATTCGTTCGGTCATTAACGTGCCTTCGCCTTTATCGGGTTATGCAACAACAATTAATGCTACTAAAGGAATGTATTTAAACCCTTCAGATGTCGCCATTACAGTTACAAATACAGATGATTTACATATTGAACTAAAGATTTTTGAAAAAGACCTTCCTGTGGTTAAAGTAGGACAGCCTATTAATGTTAGGCTACAGAACGATATGAATACTATTTATGAAGGTAAAGTGCATTTGGTTAACAAGACCATTAATTTACAAGAAAGAACAGTAAATATTCACGGAGATTTAGTGAATGACAGTGACGCAAAGTTATTTGCACCTGGAATGTACATAGATGGAGAAATTTTAACAACAACAACAGAATACCCTGCCCTTCCAGTTGAAGCAGTTGCTAATATCGATAATGATTATTTTGTTTTGGTTAAAGAAAACGGAACAAATTTTAAAAGAGTACTGGTGAAGATTGGAGCTACTAATAATGGCTTTGTTCAAATAGTAAATGCTGATGATTTCAAACCAGATACCCAATTTTTAACCAAAGGTGCTTTTAACCTAATAACAGAGTAAATGGAAGAAAAAACAGAAGAAATGGACAATTATTTAGACAACCATTACATCCATAGAAGTAACTGGTTAAGAGCAGCAGTACTTGGAGCTAATGACGGTATTTTATCTACAGCGAGTCTTGCAATAGGTGTTGCGGCGGCGAGTGCCACACGAGAGCCTATTATTTTAGCAACATTAGCAGGTCTTGTTGCTGGTGCTTTATCCATGGCAGCAGGAGAATATGTTTCTGTAAGTTCACAGACAGATATTGAAAAAGCTGATATTGAACGTGAAAAACAAGAACTAAAGGAAATTCCAGAAATTGAATTACAAAGATTAGCTGAGATTTATGAAAAAAGAGGGTTAAAAAAAACAACTTCATTAATTGTCGCTAAAGAATTAACAGAACACGATGCTTTAGGCGCGCACATTAGAGATGAATTGGGTATCAATGAAATTAGTCAAGCAAAACCTATTCAAGCCGCTTTCGCATCTGGGGCGGCATTTACCGTTGGTGGATTACTTCCTTTTTTGGTAACACTTTTTCTGCCTTTAAATAGTATGGAATATTCTCTTTATGGTTTTGCACTTTTCTTTCTTATTGTATTAGGAGGATTGGCAGCAAAAACCGGTGGTTCAAGTATAGGGAAAGCTATAATTCGTATCACATTTTGGGGAACAGTTGCAATGGGTCTAACCGCATTAGTGGGTTATATGTTTAATGTAAATATTGCTTAAATAAATTTTAAAATTATGAACGATGCACATTTTCATTTAGTAGTAAATCACCTTCCTATTGTGGGGGTGTTGATTGGCTTTTTGGTATTACTGTCAGGTTATATTATAAAAAGCTCACAAGTAAAGACAACGGCGTTGGGTATTTTCATTTTTAGCACCTTAACGGCTATTGCAGCTTATTATACTGTTGGAGGGGCCGAAAAAATAGTAGAGAATCTACCTGGAGTTAGCGAGACTCTTATACATAAGCACGAAGAATTAGCGGACATCTTTTTTACAATGATGTTGATTCTGGGCAGTGCATCGCTATTGACCCTATTTTTCAAATCCAAAAAATTCGTATTTGTCAAATACGGCTATGCTCTGGTTCTGCTAATATCTATTGGTTGTGTAGTTATTTCTACATATGTTGGCACAAGTGGAGGCGAAATAACCCATATAGAAATTAGAAACGACACTAGTGTTATTAAATTAGATTCGAACCATGACAGCCTTGACAATTAAAAGTATTACGATGTATTGTTCAGACATACTTCAAAATGATAAATGCAAACATCTTCCTTTTCACAATCTTGTCCATACTCAAGAGGTTATTGATAATGTATTCTTGATTTCTGAAGCGATTGGAATACAGCCAAAAGAAGCAGGGTATATAGCTATTGCAGCTTGCTTTCATGATACTGGCTACTCGGAAATTTATAAAGGGCACGAAGAAGTAAGTAAAAGGATTGCCGCACAGTATATGGAGAAGGCAAATTGTAATCAAGCAGAAATTGAGATTGTATGCTCTTGTATAGAAGCTACAAAAATGCCCCAAAATCCAAATGATATTTATGCCAAAGTGCTTTGTGATGCCGATTTGTTCCACTTGGGAACAACTAATTTTTTGTATAAGAATATGCTCTTACGAAAAGAATGGGAACTGTTTAGTGATATAATTATGGCTGATGATGAATGGCAAATGCTTAACATCAATTTTTTGGAAGATCACAGATTTAAGACCACTTATGGCAAAGAGATTTTGGAAAATGGGAAACAGGAAAATTTAGATAAATTAAAACAATTGATACGATTACAAGGAAAATGATATTTCCAAAACTTTTATGTTTATTTCGCATCTCTTTTTCTATTTGTTTACTTCGGTCCCGAAATGTACAATTACTATAATGTAGCGAATGTTATAGATTAAAGCTTTTTAACCGGTGCAAGAATGGCGACAGATTACGAATACATATTAAAAAAATTAGACAATGACCTTGATATTCTTGAAATAGAAGAAGAAGATATATTAGTGAAAGCCGAAAAAGGGATTAAACTTTCAAAACAAACCCTTAAAACAATTAGAAGTATCATTATCGATTATGAATTTGAAACCAAGTTAGAGGAAATACTTTTTTTTAAATGTACTAAACCAAAAATTTACAGTAAACTCATTTATTACGTTAAACTATTTAACATTGAAAGCAAAAGACCAAGGGGAAGTAATAAATCTCAAGTAAAATATTTGAACAGTAATATTGAAAAACTTCAAACCTACTTTAACGACAATCTCGATTTTTACCATTATTACCGTAGGGAAGCTACTGTATTTGATGAACAATATTTTTTAAGAGGTAAGGCAGATATTCGGTTATTCCCAGATTCATTTCACTTTTTTGTAGATGAACAATTTGCAACAAGCCACGATAGTACAGTAGCTACAATTTTAGCTTACGATCTTTTGATTGTGCACTTAAAAAGGGAAATTGATAAATTGGAGAATACAAACAATTATGCGAATTTAAGATTGCTACAAAGAAAAACCAAAATTACGTGGACAGCTCACAAAATATATTTAATTGAATTGATTTACGCTTTGCACAGTACAGATGTCATCAACAATGGTACAGTTGACATTAAAGATATTGCCTATTTTGTTGAAAAAACGTTTAAAGTGGACTTGGGCGATTATTACAGAGCTTTTCTGGAAATACGAATGCGTAAAAATGGCAGAACCAAATTTTTGGATATACTGAAAAAGCAGTTGACCAAAAGGATGGATGATACTGACAACGTAAAATAAAACACCCAAGATGCTTCAACTTGGGTGTTTTTCATTTTGAGGAAAATCTCATTTTATTTGGTGGTTTTTGGATAGGGCATTTTTTTTGGAAAGTACCAAAACCCACTATTGTATTACATTGAAAATGAGAGAAAAAAAACACCCAAGTAGGCCTAACTTGTGAATAAAATCCATCAAACTACCCCAATTTTGTAGAACGAAAGTCAAATCAGGTCAGGGCCTATCATTTTAGATGAAAGCAAAACGGTAGTCCCTTTCTTTTAATCCGTTCTATTATGCCTACAAGTATTATTACCACAGACGACCTTCGAGAGTTCAAACTTGAACTGCTCGATGATATCAAGGAACTACTCAACAACCAATCTGGCCATATTACCAAAAGGTGGTTAAAATCCCCTGAAATAAAAAAACTTTTGGGAATCTCTTCCGGCACTTTACAGAATTTAAGAATCAATGGCACATTGCCCTTCACCAAAGTTGGCGGTGTACTCTATTACGATTATGAAGAAATAATGAGCGTAATGGAAAATAACAAAATTCATAACAAATTTTAAAATCGTTTTGGAGCAGGTCAACTACATCAAGCACTTGAACGCCGTATTCTTACAATTCTCAAAAGACGGCCGTTTAAATCCCACGCACATCAGTTTATACGTGGCATTATTTCAGTTGTGGAACAATTATCACTTTCCTATGGAATTCTATATCAATCGAGAAGAAGCGATGCGGTTTTCCAAGATTGGTTCAAAAACTACTTACCATCGTTGCATCAAAGAAATGCACCATTGGAAATACCTATTGTACGAACCCTCACACAATCCATTTAAAGGTAGCCGAATCAAGATGTTCAATTTTGGGACAAGTGATGGACAAGCTCTGTACCCAACTCGTACCAATATCGGGACAAGCAATGGACAAGCGGTGGTATCTATAAACAAACATATACAAACAGTAAAAAACAATAAAAACGAGAATAAACTTGACCAGCCAAAAAATGAAAATGAAGTCATTGATTTTTTTGAAAAAGAAAATTGGCCAGAATTGGAAGCAAAAAAATTTTACAACCACTACCAAGGTATCGGTTGGAAAGTAGGCGGAAAAACAAAAATTGTCGATTGGCACGCCACAGCTCGCAACTGGATGTTAAAAGCGGACGAGCTCAAAGAAGAAAAAACAATGGTAGCGGTTAGCCAAAATACGGACAACCTAAAGACAAATTCCAACAAAAACTACAATGAACCTTTATGAATCCCCACAAACCACATATCATTATCGAGGGTAGCGTTCAATATTCATTGGGAGAACTGAAGGACAATCAAATGCTTTATGATTTTGATAAAATGCTCACTTACCTCAATGCCAAAGGAAAATTGCTATTTGGCAAGAAATTTAAAATTTTTGAAGAAGACCGAGACATACTATTCAAACTCTGTAATTACTATATCAAAGATGAAACTAATTGCAAAAAACTGAACATTGACCTCGATAAAGGCATTTTACTTTCTGGTCCTGTTGGATGCGGAAAAACCAGTTTAATGAAATTGTTACGTCATATTGTGCCACATCAGAAATCGTATGAGGTTATACCGACACGAAACATTGCCTTTGCCTTTAATAATATTGGGTACACCATCATTGAAAATTACGGAGACAAAAAGTTTTATTGTTTTGATGATTTAGGTGTAGAACCTACCGGAAGGCATTTTGGAAAAGATTGCAATGTAATGGGCGAAATCATACTTTCACGTTATGATTTATTTTTAAGTCATAAAACTAAAACACACGCAACTACAAACCTCAATGCTAAAGAACTGGAGGAACGCTACGGCAATCGGGTACGTTCAAGAATGCGTCAGTTGTTCAACTTAATTGCCTTTGATAAGAGCAGTCGTGATAAAAGGGATTAAATCAAATTTTGGTTTTCTTCCTCTAAATGAAGTAATTCGTGAATCATATCGCTTTCATCCAAATATTGAGCCAACCATTCTTGTTGGGAAAGCCAATTGATATACTCTTTATCAGATTCCCAAATATCTTCAACATATTCCCCTCTATATTTACCAAAACTAAATCTCGTTCCAGAATCTTGTCCCTCAACTTCAGTTTTGAACAACTTGTGGTAAGTGTCCAATAAACCTTCTTCTCTACATCTGTAATACAGCCATTGTTTTTTATAGCCTTTGTATTGTCTTCTTTTTTCAAGGTATTTTACCTTATCCATATCAGACAAAGCCTTGTATGAATTCCGTTTGGTTTTACGTTGGAACAGTAAACCAAAAGCCATCCCTAAGGTGTTTTGAAAGACGTTTAAAAAGAAAATTGTAAGTGCTCTCATCTTAAATTTGAATCAGAGATTGTAATGCCCTAATTAGGTATAATTTACGAAAAATAGTCCAAAAATTTATCGCTAAAATCTAAAAGTAAGATTTCTATGTTAGTCAATATTGAAGAAATAATTTTAATAAATTTTTAACATTTGTGGAAAACCGTAAGAAATTAAAAAGACATTTCCATATATTTATAGGCGAATACGCTTAAAAAATTACTGTTTAAAAAGCTAATGGGTATTCATTGGCTTTTTTATTGAATGAAAATATAAAAATATGTGGAATGACAATGAAACCAATTCCGACTTTATAGATTATCAACATCTAGTAAATGCGGTAACTAGCATTGTAAATAATGTCAACTTATTGCCCTGTAGTATTGGTGTTTTTGGAGACTGGGGAAGCGGCAAATCAAGTCTTATGAGAATGGTTGAAGAAAGCTATTCAGAAGATAACGATGTTCTCATTATTAATTTTAATGGATGGTTGTTTGAAGGTTATGAAGATACTAAGACAGTTCTAATGGGTACGATTGTTAATGAAATAATTAAGAAAAGAAAACCACAGGATAAAGCTTTAAAAATAGCGGCCAAACTACTTAGAAAAATAGACCTATTGAAAATAGGGCAATCGGCTGTTAAGCACGGTACAGGTTTTATGTTGATGGGGCCAGCAGGACTTGCACTAACCACTACCTCTGATATTTTAAGCAAATTATCTAATGCCAATTATGAGGATTATATAAAAAAGCAAAATGAAAGTACCGACTCCGATGAAATTCTCAAAAATGACATTCAGGAATTTCATCTGGCATTTGAAGAATTAATTAAAGAAACTAATCTTGAGAAAATTGTAGTCTTTATTGATGATTTAGATAGATGCTCGCCAGACACTGTTATAGGAACTCTTGAAGCAATAAAATTATTTTTGTTCGCAAAAAAAACAGCTTTTATTATTGGAGCAGATGAACGACTTATTAAACACGCGGTTAGACGAAGATTCCCTGAAATCCCAGGAGACAATACGGAAGTTGGACGTGATTATTTAGAGAAACTGATACAATATCCAATACGAATTCCTCCTCTAAGTGATTTAGAATTAACCACCTATATTAATTTATTGTTCACCAATTTATATACGGACATCGGAGAATTTGAACATATCAGAATAAGTGTATTAGAAGAAAAAAACAAAGACCAATTTGGTTTTACTTTCAGGTTGGAAAATGCGAACGAATTTGTAAATGAAGTCAACGAAAATCTAAAGGAAGCATTGCTACTTTCTGCCCAATTGGTCTCAGTTCTCGCAGTAGGTCTAAATGGTAATCCAAGACAAACCAAAAGATTTTTGAATACACTTTTGCTAAGACACCAAATGGCCAACTCAAAAGGAGAGAGTCTAGACAAACGTATTTTAGCAAAATTAATGTTATTAGAGTACTTCAAATCTGAAACATTTAAAAGCCTATATCAACAACAAGCCAAAAATCAAGGAATTATTGCTGAATTAAAAGTTATGGAGGCATTGGTACTTAAAGATGATGATGAAAAATTTGATGAGTTGTCCGTAGAATATCAAAGCTATTTGCAAGATTATTGGATTAGGAAATGGTTGTCTTCAGAACCCAATCTCTCTGATGTGAATTTGCAATCCTATTTTTATTATTCAAGGGATAAATTATCCGTATCCGGTACTAATATTCAAAGAATGAGTTCTCAAGCTCAAGACTTATATATTAAAATTCTTAATGATTCTGAAACAATAAGAAGTTTAGCTCTGAGAGAAACAAACTCACTTAGTGACGGTGATTCTGCGGCAATATTTGAGTCTCTAGCAGAAAAGATGAAAAACGAAGGTGAACAAGTAGGAGAATCTCCTACTATAAAACGCTTGATAGATTTTTGTAGCTTTAGAAATGAGCTTATTTCACAATTATTGAGTTTAATAGAAAAATTACCGCATCAATTTTTACCACTTAGCATAACTACTTGGCTTCAAGGAGTTTCTGAAAACACCTCACACCAACCAACAGTAAATAAAATGATACTAGAATGGAGTAAAAGTTCAACAAATAAACGTTTGGCAGGAATTGCGAAACGCAAATTAAAAAGCATATAATTAGTTATGGGAACGTCTGCATCAGGTACAGGGCCAAAAGGAAAAACACCATTATTACCTAGTTGGGCAAATGGTTCTGACAATTCTCCAGAAACAGAGGAAGATGAAAACAACCAGCAATCGGAGGGTGCCTCAAATGAAACTGTAGATTCAAAACCTGAATTAGTACCAACACAGAAGTTGTCTGGCACAAAAAGTATACTCACAAGAATTTCGAATGGAGGCAGCGGTTCTAGTTTTAAAACTTTTGCGAAATCGTATATAAAATCATCCGGAGGTAGTAGAGCTGCTACAAAATCCTCAATCGCAGGAATTAATGTTGGTAGGAACTATCTTGGATTTTTGAGTGGAGTTACAAATGATGGTCTTAATGAAACTTTACAAAAATACGACCTATCTGATTGTATTGGTAAATCTAGCGAGGAAGTCATTGCAAAAATTGCTGACAGAATTGCGCCAACTGGCAGTACAAACGATGAAGCAATTGCACGTGCAGCTGTAATGATAGCATTCGACCGACTCTACGAAAAAATTCTTGATAGCGGAAAAGAGATTGAATCGCTCGATAGTATTGATTCTGAAACATTATCAGACACAGTAGTAGAGTTTGTAAGTGCATATATTTTCAAGAAATGGGTATATGAGGCTGGAATTGCGCTTGAGCGAAATGATTTATCAGAAAGCGAAGCAATAAAACTAGAAAACGAAATGCGTTTTTTTATTAGAGATGAAGTAAAAAATGAATTTAAAAAGACTGATGTTTCTAAAATAGATTTAGCTCAAGGAGAAGGACGTAAAATAATAGAGGACATATTTGAACTCGCATATTCAACATTAGAAAAATGAGTATTTGGCACATAATTATAAAAAACAAAGAGGAAGATACTTTTGATAAAAAAGTATCTTCCTCAGAAGAAAAGTACATTCTAAATACGGTTCAATTACCTAATTTACCGTCTGCATTCGGAACTAATATATTCAAAGAATTAGATTTGTCAAAAATTGAACCAAGGGATACTGCTTTGGATTTATTACATCTATCTCTAGGGATTTATACTACTGACCAAGTGGTTTCTAGGAAGGTTCACGGTTTTCAGGAATGGAGTCGTCACTTCAAGTTATATATGCCTGTTTCCTCCTTAGATAAATGGGAAAACGCAAAAGAAGATTTGCAAAAGTTAATATCATTTTTAAGCGGTGATAAGTGGGAAATTTATTTTAGACAAAATACAGTACCAGAAGGAAAACAAATTAAACTTCTTAAGGAAGATAATCCTAATAAAATAGAAACAGTTGCCTTGTTTTCTGGAGGAATGGACTCATTTATTGGAGCAATCGACTTATTGGAGAGTAAAAAGAAAGTAGCTTTTGTAAGTCACTATAAAAGAGGTGCAGATAAAAGTGCTCAAACTAAACTATATGAAAATTTAAGAAAAAAATATGGAGATAAATCTTTTATCAACTACCAATTTTATGTTCAGCCAAATCAACAGCAAGCTGAAGCTTCTAAAGAAGAAAGCTCTAGGGCAAGGTCTTTTTTATTTTTGTGTCTTGGTTTAATTGTCGCAAATACCTTAGATGAAAAAATTGAATTTATAATTCCCGAAAACGGCTTAATCTCATTAAATGTTCCTTTAACTGGAACAAGACTTAGCAGTCATAGTACAAGAACCACACACCCTTACTATCTATCCACCTTTAAGAAAATTATTCTACAATTAGGAATAAATAATAAAATTAATAATCCATATCAATGGAAAACAAAAGGCGAAATGATGATTGGGTGTAAAAATCAAAAGATACTTAAAAATCTTAATTCGGAAACGCTCTCTTGCTCTCATTCTGAGAATAGCAGATACTCTGGAATGAGACCAGGAATTCAATGTGGCTATTGTGTTCCTTGCATTATTAGACAATCTGCTGAAAAGAAAAGTGGAATAACTGGAACTGAATATGTTCATAATATAACTCAAAATATTCCATCGCAGAAGTTAGTTTCTGGTAGCGATATTAGGGCGTTCAAACTTTCTTTAAAACGTTTGGAGAACCGCCCAAGAAGAACCATAATGTTTGATATTTTGAGTTCTGGTCCTTTACCCTTTGACAGTAGGCAAGAATTAGATGAATATATAGATGTTTACCTACGTGGAATGGATGAAGTAAGAGAGTTTTTAGAATGAAATACCACGATACCCACTTTCATCTGGACTTAATGTCTAATCCGATTGATATTGTAAAGCAAATAGAGAAATCGAAAGTTTATACTATTGCCGTTACTAATAGTCCTAAAGTCTATTTTTATACCGAAAAAATTACAAAAAACGCTAAATACATAAGACCAGCTCTTGGTTTGCATCCTGAATTAGCAGAAGAAAGATATAAGGAAATCGATGTGTTCATTTCGCTTCTCAACAAGACTAAATATATTGGAGAAGTAGGACTAGATAATTACAATAAATCACCTTCAGATTATATAAAACAAGTTCAAGTTTTTGAAAAAATAGTTTCAGCTTGCGCAGATTTTAAAGATAAGATACTAACCATTCATAGTCGAAAGGCAGAAAATGACATATTAGATATATTTGGTAAAAACTTCCCTGGAAAAATAATTTTACATTGGTATTCAGGTTCTATCAAAAATCTAGAAATTGCAATCTCTCGCGGGTACTATATTTCTGTTAACTATCAAATGACAAAATCTAAAAATGGACAAAAAATTATTGATAGTATTCCAATTAATCAAATCTTATTAGAGTCTGATGGCCCTTTTACGTCAATTGGCTCTGAAAAATTTACTCCGCTAATGGTTGATACCATTTTAGATAATATTTGTCATTTAAAAAAAGACTACAATTCTGAAAAACTAAAAAATAGAATTTTGAGTAATTTTTATAATCTAATTCAAGGCTAGTAGTTTTAAAAATTTCTACTATTTATAAATCCCTGTTATCCATCTAGTAATATCTTTTATCTCATTTGTTAGTGCTGAAAAAAGTTGTTTTAAACTCTTTACAATCTCAATTAACAATTCATTCATAATTAAGTATTTAAATAGTTGTACAATCCCATTAAAATAGCCAAGGCCATTGCTCTTATATTTTTAATCCTTAAAAAATAATCCGCTTCATCGGTGCTCGAAATAAAGCCCATCTCGATGAGTATAGCAGGGCGAATTTCTATATTTTCACGTAGCACTTGAAAATTTGCGAATCGAACTGCTCGTTTTTTAAAGCCCAATTTCAGAGTGCTTTCTTCCAAAATGGACAATCCCATTCCGATAGATTTCTTTATAAGTACTTCTTCATCGTTGGTATTATGCACGTAAATGTCCATTCCTTTTGCCGATGTGTTAGAGGCATTGCAATGTAACGATACAAACACATCAGCCTTTAAGCTTTCAGCTAATCGACTTCTATCGGATAAAGAAATTAAAGTGTCCTTATATCTGGTCGAATACATATCAAAATTGTCATTTAAAAGGGTTTTATTAAGCATTATAATCTCTTTGGTAATACTTAACGATACATCCTTTTCTTGAATACTATTTGTACCGATTGCACCAGTATCTTTTCCACCGTGTCCAGGGTCGATGATAATGACTTTTTGTTGACCGAAAATCACACAGAATTGTAGCATCAAAATCACAAAACTGACGTTTTTGGGCGTTACCCACTTCCAAAATTTTAGAGTTATTAACATAGCACTTTTCAATTTTCATAAAATTTGATACCAATTCGCATCAAATAAAAACAATTGATATCAAAACTTATTTTATTCACAATTTACTGATTATCAGTTATTTGTATTGCAATATACACTATTTTTCAAATATCAAAATTGACGTAAAATCTAAATCACTTTGATTATGAAAAAATCACATTATGTAACCATCTTATCATTACTTATTTCAAGTACAACTTTTGCACAAATTGGAGGTATCGAAGATTCCGTAAACGATGTTTCCGATACTATCCGAACCATTTTCCCCATTATTTTGGGCGTTATCTTTTTAATTGGCTTCCTATTTAATGCCGGACATTTCTTTGGCGAAAATGCCGATTTAAAGAAAGGGATTACCCGCGTATTGGTCTTTGTATTGATTGCAGGAGCAGTCGTGGGCATCTTTACTTACCTCATTAGCATCGTAGTCTAATGACCCTCATTGAGGGTTTTTGTAAAAAACTTATGCTATATGAAAAAGTTCGAAGTCTATAAAAATATACGCAAGCGAGCCGTGATAATGGGTCTGCCCATATCATTGTTCGCTTTAATGATGACCGTTGTTATCGGTTCATTGCTGTTCATCATCTTTTCGTTCAGCTTTACTGTTATTATTTCAGTATTTCTATTGAACGGTGTATTGTATATCGTATTGACCCACATAACCAAGAATCCTGCTTTGATGCACATCAAAAAAGTATTCCCACAAACTATCAGCAATAAAAAAGGAAGTAGCCTACATTATGAAGAAGATTAACCTATCGGCATATCATCCAATTTTGGACATCCAAAACCATATTGTTTTTGCGAATAATGGTAATGTAGTGTTGGGCTATCAAGTGGACAATCCTGAAATCTATTCCCTTGCGGAAAAAGATTTTGAGGATATTCACGGTTCGTGGTTTCAGGCGTTTAAATCATTGCCCGTTGCAACGGTTATACATAAACAGGACATCTACCAGAAATCGGCATATTTAGCTGAAGAACTTCCGAACAAAAGCTTTTTGCAACGTGCCACTCACGATTACTTTAAAGGTCGGGAATTCATAAAGCATTCATCTTACCTATTTTTTATCCTTCCGCACAACAAAGCTTTGAACGCACCAAAGTTTGTTAACCCTTTCCGTAAGGTCGAAAAGGGTATTCATAAGCAAATGGACCACAACGTACAGGAATTTATTGCTTCGGTAAACGATGCCGTTTCCTTTGTAAACAATAGCCGAAAGGTGTCATTATCGCCATTGGGCATTGATAAAGTCCTGTCATTGACCAATGCCTACTTCAATGGATTCAACGAGGGTTTCGATACCGACATTCAATTGAAAAAATCAAATATTGAAATTGGCGACCATCATTTTGATGTGCTGGCAGTTAATAGCGAACTGTGTTTTGGCGATATCGTCCAAAGTAGCAAGACCAATGATAAATTTACTTCGGACGACTTTGTATTCCACCAAGGATTTATTGACGGATTAGGGTTGAATCTCAATGAAAATCATATTGTCAACCAAATCATTTATTTGGATGATAAGCACAAATGGCGAAAGCTGTTGGACAAGAAAATTGAAGAACTCAAAAAGAGTTCCAATTTTGGAACACAGAACAAAGTCATCTTAAAGAAGATTGAAGACATTGTTACCAAAATCAATGAGGACGATAGTTCAAGAATTATTAGGGGTCATCTAAATATTATATTCTGGGATAAAGATGAAGCACAATTAGAAAGAATTGCTTCCAAAATAAAAACCGAATTCAAAGAATTGGATATAGTGCCTTATTATCCAAAAGGCGAAGAACGCAAGCAATATTTCTTAAACTCATATTGCTGTTTTACTTCCAATTTTTCTAATGAGGATTTATACGTAACCGATTTAAAACACGCTCTTTGCCTGTACATTAACAATACCAACTATCAGTCAGATGCCACAGGTGTCATCTTTAATGACAGGCAACATAATATTCCGGTATTAAAGGATGTATGGGATGAAAAGAAGAAACGCATCAAGGCAAGGAACTTTGCCATTTTTGCACCTACGGGAGAAGGAAAATCCTTTTTGGCAAACAATATTCTACGGCAGTACTTCGAGGTCGGCGTCCGACTGGTCATTATTGATTTAGGTGGTTCATATTCAAAATTTGCCAAGCTCTATCCAGACGACCATATCATCCTTCGCTATGAACAGGGAAAAAATTTGGGTATCAATCCATTCTATATCTCTGATGTCAATGATTTGACACCAGAGCGATTGGAAGATTTGGCAATCTTCCTTTTAGAGCTCTTGGCTTCGGGCAAAGCAACGACTAAAGCTGAAGAAGTGGCGGTCAAAAAAGTACTTCGGTACTACTATCTACAAAATGTGGGTGGTACACATTCTTTGGAAAATTTATACCAGTTCGTTGATACAAAAAAAGACACCCTTTTAGAAGAACTACATATTCAAGAGCAACATTTCAACATCTACGATTTTCTGCACATTCTCTCTGAATATGTGGATGATGGCTTGTACAGCTTCCTGTTCAATGTAAGTGAAGACCAGACCTATAAAATTGAGGATAAAAGACTGATTGTTTTTGAACTTGATGAAGTAAAGGACAATAAGGAAATCCTTTCCGTAATGTTGAAGCTGATTAAATCTGCCATTCAAAGAACCATTTGGAGAAATAAAGCCGAGAGGGGAATCATCCTATTCGACGAGTTTGCCAAACAGCTCAAATTTGGAAATGTACTCGAAAGTGTAGAATTCTATTATCAAGCCATTAGAAAACAAAATGGAGCGATTGGGATTATATTGCAATCCATTAACCAATTGCCCAACAATTCCACATCGGCGAGTATTCTTGAAAACACCCAAGTAATTTACAGCCTTCGTAATGAAAAAGGCTATGCCGAATTAAAAAACAGGCTCAACCTTTCCAGTCACGATTTAAACCAGTTAAAATCCATTCGTAACAACCTTACAGGAACACGAAAATATACCGAAATGTTCATCAAAATCGGAAAGGAAAGCAACATTTTCCGATTGGAAGTACCGCCCGAAGTCTTTGCTGCTTACCTCACGGATGGCAAAGAAAACGAAGACATTATGAAACATTTTGAAGAACACCAAAATATGGAGAAAGCCATTAAAATATTTATTAATTCTTAAAAATAAAAATTATGAGACACACTATCAGAAATCTAATGTTATCCGCACTATTTGTAGTGCTAATTGGAAGTAAGGCTTCGGCCCAGGGGATGCCTGTGTATGACAACACAAACTTTATCTCTTTTGTAAAATCATTATTGGAATCAGGTAAACAAACCGCCAATTTAATGAAGACGGTAAAATTCCTTAAAACCCAAAAAGAGAATATCGATAAGGTAAACAATGTCATCAAACAACTTCAAGCAGTCAGGGAACTGGCAAGAAACAACCAACGATTGTTTGATGTTGTACAGGATGATTTGAGGGAAATCCTCAATTCCCCTTTTATTAAACCAAATGAAGTTACACGCATTTCAGATTCCTTTGATGCCATCCTTCAGAACTCTATGGCTGGTATGGAATATATCGACCAAATATTGTCCAGCGACAATCTGAAAATGACCGATGCCGAACGTGCCGAAGTCCTTAAAGAAAAAGAGCTGGAATCCAAGGAAATGGTAGCGGAAATTGAGGCAAAAACCAGACGCTATCGAGAGATTATTCAATTTCGAGAAATGCAGTACAAAATCAATAACCGAGAAACCGATTACTAATGTCAGGTATTTTTTTAGGCATAGGGTTAGAGTTTGTGGACACTATTTTTCAAACGATAAAAAATAGTGATTTCTCACAATACACTATTGTAGGAATGAAGACACTCGCCCTCTTGTTTTTTCTCATCAACATCCTAAAAAAGTACAATGAAGGCGTTGCCAATAATGAGGGCTACACTTGGGGCTTAACCCCAGCGGAACTGGCAAAAAACTTTGCAATAGTAATTTTAGTGATTTTTTCCACACAGGTATTGGGTGTTTTCGACACTATTTTGGTGGCCATTGAAAACCAATATCGGGACACGGCACCCGCACTTCTTCCTTTACAGATGCAAGATATTGACATCGAACAGGATGTAAGTGCTTGGGATGCCACCAAAAAAGCAATGGCAATGCTTTATGAAGCATTAGTAACACCTTTATATGGCTTAAAAATACTATCCTTTATTGCCGGAATATTTCTCTGGCTATTGGATTTGTTTATTTACCCCTTATTCCTTGCAGAACGATTCTTTTTGTTAGGCATAATGCAAGCCTTTTTTCCCTTGGTCATCAGCTTGGCTGTTTTTGAAAAGTTCAGGTCGTTGGCATACAACTTTTTTAAGCTTTACGCTGGCGTATATATGTTAGTTCCTGCCTTCTTTCTGGTCAATGTTTTCGTGAATAATCTTTATACCGAAATCAATACCAATTTCTGGAGCGACTTATTTGGTACAGATTGGGGTAGTAATTTTTTCGCACCGCTTTTACAGTTAGGGTCTATCGGATTTATTGTATTGCTGAAATTCAAATTATATAAACGAGCGACCTCGTTCACTTTTAAACTCTTTACAGGCTGATAAAGCAATAATAATTTACAGATGAAAACACCATATAAGAATATTTACAACATCTTAAAGCTCAATCGCTTTATAGTATTGACCGTCGTTATTGGAGCTGTGCTAACCTGCATTATTTCTGTATTGATGGTCATAAAGCTACATAAAGAAACGGTTAACAATGCCTTTGTGGTCAATACGGATGGAAGCGTTATCCCTCTCAAACTGGTATCTCAACAAGAAAATATAAAAGTTGAAGTCTTGGCACAACTGGAGTTGTTCCATACCTATTTCTACAACATAGATGCCAGCAATTACGAAAAGAACTTGGAGAAAGCTTTATGGTTAGGCAATAGTTCTGTAGATGCTCTGTACCGACAGAAAAAAGCTGATGGAGTCTATAACCGTTTGTTACAGTATTCGTTGGTTCAAAAAGTATTGAATATCGAATCCAAAGTGGATATTCAAAACGAACCCTACAAGTTTGAAACAAAAACCATTTTTGAAATCAATAGGGGAACTATTACAGATACTTACGAATTGACCACAACGGGAAATTTGATTCACGTTGATAGAAACTTTCCTAATAATACCCACGGACTACTGATTACCAACTTTTTTGAAAGCACATTACGAAAATTAGAAAATTATGAAAGCCAATAGAGGCATTTAAAAATATACAGAATGAAAGTAGAAAAAAATAAAATAGTCTTTTCCATCGTCTTGGTGTGCATCCTGCTTTTTATAGGTGGCTATGCAATGCTTGTATTGGGCGAGGACGAAGAACCGACCATTGAGAACAACCAGATTCCTCTACCGGAACTGGAAGACGACCAAAAGGAATACGATTCCAAATTGGATGCCCTAAACGATTTAAAGGAAGTAAGGGAGACCAATGCACCGAGTATTTATGATGAACGGCTATTGGATTCCACAGGCGTATATGACCCTGATTTATTGGATAAGAAAAAAATGCAGATGGTTGATAGTATCTACCAACAAGGTCAGATTCGATATTCAGATAGAACGTTTGAAAATATCAATCCAAGATACTATCCACCAAAACCACCTGTTAAGAAGGAAAAAGACACAACGGATGCTATTGAAGAAAAAGAAACGAATGTTGAAGCCAAAGAACGTGCTTTGGAGCATCAACTCTTTTTTGCCTCGCATCCCATTGAAAATGATAATTTGAATTCAAAAAATACCGATGATTTCATCTATGTACGAGTAGATGGCACACAGACCGTCAAAACCAATTATCGATTACAAATGCGGTTGATAAAAGATGCTACCATTTATGGACAACGCTATTCCAAGAATACGCCTATTTATGGATTTGTCAATTTTAAACCCAATCGCACAATCATAGACATTGAGAATATCAATCATCAGCCAGTAAAATTGAAAGCCTATGATTTTCAGGATGGTAGCGAAGGGATTTATGTTGAAAACAGTTTTAGAGCCGAAGTTACCAATGAAATCGTTGGCGATATGGTGGACGACATTAATATTACTGGTGTACCACAAGTCGGCGGTTTCAAGAAAATATTCCAACGTAACCACAAAAATGTAAAGGTTACGATAACCGATAATTACAAACTCATTTTAAGGCTTCCTAAAACAAAATACCAAGGAAAGCCAATAATGGGCAATTACTAAACTTACTATTATTATGAAAAGCCCTTAAAGGGCAATTAATTAAAACGTACTCTTATGAAAATTTTAATCACATCTTTATCGTTGATTTTTTCAATGTCAATTTCAGCACAGCAACAGCTGGACACCATTTACGCCAACGACCAAAAGAACGTTGCCTTATTTTTTCCCAATCCCATACGACAGGGCATCACCGGAGCTTCCCATTTCGTATTCACATACAATCGTGAGAAGGAACAATACTTTGGATTGTTACAGGCAAAGCCTGGAACGGAAAGCAACCTATTGACCGTTACAAGTGATGGTAGCGTTTATTCATATATACTGAAGTATTCTGAAAAACTTCCAGAATTGAATTATTTTATCAATGAAAATGAAAGCATTGGTAGTGAACTTCCTGAAAAAATAAATGACAAACCCATTGCCAAACCAGTAAATGAATATTCCAGCAGGATAACACATTTTCAAAAATTCAGCGAATACTTGTTAAAATCCAATTTTGAACGCATTGAAACGAAACGTAAAAAGGGAATCAAACTAAAATTGCAAAAAATGGCATACGATGCTTCTGAAGTGTATTTGGTTATAGAGGTCAAGAACAAGTCTGGAATCGGTTTTGAAATCGACTATCTTAATGTGTATAGAACCAATGGAAACAAAAAGCGAAAAGCTTCCTATCAAAGATTGAAACAAGACGTGATATACAAACACAAAATGCCATATTCCATTACTGATGGAGAAAGTCAATGCTTTGTGTACGTAATTCCAAAGTTTGTTTTAGGGGATAATGAAAAGTTGATGCTCGAATTGAAGGAACTAAAAGGAAGTAGAAAAATAATTTTGGAAACAAAGCTTTGAAAAATCGTCTATTGATTTTATTTGAGAGAATAAAGCATTTTTGTTCAAATTAAAACAAGCCAACTATAAATTGAAAAGCTAATCCACAAACGGTGCATTTATTTTTCACGACCTCTTAATTTAGCATTCTAAAAACAAAAAGAGATAAAATTTTCCAAACGCTTTGGAATTTGTATATAAGTATTTGCTTAAATGCGTAATTAATTATATATTTGTTCGTCTAAAACAATACTATGAAACTTGAAATATCCTGTACCCGAGCTGAAGCCAACCACAAACAGTTATTAAATTGTATGTCCACATTAAATAGTATGGAAATTAATTTTGAAAAAATATCGAAATTATTATCCATTTCAGGTAATGAGGTGCGCTTAAAGATTCTATTTCTTTTAAATATGGAAAAAGAACTATGTCCTTGTGATTTATCTGATATTTTAGGTATGAGCGTGCCAGCAGTTTCACAGCATATACGAAAAATGAAAGATGCAGGTATTATAAGCTCAAGGAGAGAAGGCCAAACATTATACTATTCATTGAATAAGGATGAGACGGATATTCTGAATAGTATTTTTAAGTCAATCAAATTAGAAAGAAAAATAGCATAAATTTTATAACAATGAACACAGAAAAAACATCAAAAAATGCAGCATATACCGGTTTGTTTGCTGCTGTAGCCGCATCATCTTGTTGCATACCACCAGTTATTGCATTAATTGCAGGCGTTGGAGGAAGTGCTTCCGCTTTATCTTGGATGGAACCTTTTAGACCCTATTTAATTGGTG
>Ga0209309_10000462_pt1 | contig 48667 bp, 26 predicted proteins | sample COGITO_mtgs_1204_2_FD_184807 | JGI IMG/M metagenome (GOLD analysis project Ga0209309, IMG submission 184807) | Pelagic marine microbial communities from North Sea - COGITO_mtgs_120412 (SPAdes) (version 2) | ecosystem: Environmental > Aquatic > Marine > Epipelagic ... | reverse complement strand
TTTCTCATCTTTAAAGTTTGTTCTGTTATAAAAGTATTCCGTGCGTGAGCGTTGTGCGGTCTGTCGTTTTTCCAATGCATCCACACAAAAGAATACGCGCTTTGAAAGGAGCGCTTTACTACCATTTACGACTCAGACACAAACGCGTGGGGGCAAGAAGAGAGAGAGAGAGTTAGATTTGAGCGACAAGAACGACTCGTCTTTTTCGCACGAGAGGCGAGAGAACAACACATTATAGAAAACAGAGAAACATAAACCCGCGCAACAAAAGTTTGTCCGTCGTCATCCAATTTATCCAAAAATGATGCGTTCTGTGTCTGCGCTGAGACGAGCGGTTTCCTCCTCCTCGCAGTGTACCAGGTGCTTTTATTCGTATTATTCATTGTTTATGACGTCGCCCTCTTCTTCAGTCGGGTGTGCGACCACAACCACCCCGACAAAGAAGACCTTTTGGATGGATGAAGATTTGAGTTTGAGTAGGAGGAGTTTTAGGAGGAGTTTTAGGAGGAGCAGCGCGACGAGCGAAAGCAGTAGTAAAGACGAAACAGAGACAAAAAAGAACACGATTAAAGTCACGTTCACGGAGAAAACGGGCGAGGAAATCACCGTGAACGCGGAAATCGGGAAATCTCTCATGGAAGCGGCGCACGACAACGACGTCGAGCTCGAAGGCGCCTGCGAAGGGTCGTTGGCGTGCTCGACCTGTCACGTCGTCGTCGAAGATCAGAACGTGTTCGATAAGCTTCCGGAGGCGTGCGATGATGAAAACGATATGCTCGATTTAGCGTTCGGTTTGACCGAAACGAGTCGATTGGGGTGCCAAATTATAGCGAAGGAGGAGATCGACGGGATTCGGGTGAAGATACCGGCGGCGACGAGGAATTTCGCGGTGGACGGGTTCGTGCCGAAACCTCACTGAGAACAAGAGATATAATAGTTTCGTTTAGGAGTGTGTGTGTGCGTGTGTGTGTGTTTGCGTATATGTTGTTGTGTGATTTGTTTATTATAGCCTTGTAATCAAACGCCGCGGGTAGAGAGTCATCATCAAATAGCCTGATACTACTGCTACGTTTTCTAATCAAAGTAGTCTTCGATGTCCACGTCTGGGTCTAACAAGTCGCTCTCGAGGTGCGAGACGTCGATTTTGTCTTGGATTAAGTTCTCGAACGTTTCTTCCAAGTTTGTTTCGCCGACGAGAACGGCGCCGACGACTTTGCCTTTGTAAGTGACCACGCGAATAAACGATGAATTCGAGCACAAAGAAGAGGAGAAAACATCTTCTTTGTTTTTACCCGCTGCGTCGTTGCTCGTCCCACTAGCGTCGTCGTCGTCGATAAACTTTCGCGAGAGTATTCTCACGTCCTTCTCGTCCGCCTCCGGGAGAAATTTTTGCAAATTGAAGCTTCCCAACAAGACGACTTTTAAGCCGAAAAACGTCGTCGAGTGCGTGAACAGCTCAAAATTGAAACCTAATCCGTACTCGTAGCCGTCCACTCGTAACATCGATCTCGCGCACTGCGCGCCGCTTTGCGCGGCTTGCGACCACGAACGCATTTGGAACCAATTTGTCGATTTGTCCTCGTTTCGCCGTTCGCAAAGCGCGCAGTCTCCGGCTGCGAAGAATACGTTTGGTTTGTTTGATAACTCGAGCTCGAACGTTTCCGTGACGCGCATGCCATCGGTGATAAACATGTTGTTGTTCCCGTCGCTTTTAACGAATCCAAACGTTTCCTTCGCGGTAGCTTCGTCTCCGAACAAATCGCATCCATTTGGTTCGACCCCAACGCATGCGGCAACCACGACGACGTCAGAGACTGATGTATTGCTCGTCAAGTGCACGGTGGCATTTTTACACCCATTCTCGACGAAAGGGACGACGTCTTTGATTTCGCAGTTCGTTTCAATCGACAACCAGTCCGTCTCGAACAGAACGTTCACTACGGATGTTAAGCACGCGTCTAAATCCTCGTTTTGGTTGTTTTCTTTCTCTTCGACGTTATCTCTGTCGTCGTCTTCGTTATCTATTTCTACTACTTCTCCTTCTTTTCTTTTCATTTTTTCTTCTATCGCATCTTTCTCGTCATCAAAAATGTCATCAAAATGCAAAGACGCGTTGATGCGTTTGAACCAATCGGGACCAGCCGAGGACGTCTTCGCGCGCAACGTCGCGCCAAACGCACCGCGACGTCGCGGATATGAAATCTTCTCGTCAAACGTGAACTGTTTTTCAGTCGTTGCGTCGTTTTCCTTTTTAATGCTCGTCGTCGTTTCCTCTTTTTCTCCTCGTTGGCGGCTGTGGTTGTCGCCGTTGTCGTTTTTATTCACCCTCTTCACCCGCGCTTCTTCTATTTCGCCAAGAATTTTACGTCGCGCCGTTTCTCGTCTCGCCCGTCTGTGCTCCAATAAGAACGCGCTCGCGTCGCGATCGAATAAAGCGTCTCCGATAGATTCGTGTTTCACCACCCACACGACTTGCATTCGCTTCAAGGCTTCTATCATCATCCGTCGGCGGCGGTGGTAATGGTGGTTCTTACCACCAACCGCGCGTTCCAGCTCTGCCTTAACAAACGACATCACCATTTGCAAAAATGACTCGTCCAGCGCGTTGATAATCTCCAACGCCACCGCGCCGTTCCCAGAAACCACTATTCTCGTCGTATTCGTATTCGATTTTTCCTTTTTCTCCTCCTCCTCGCCGCATCTACTACCACTACCGTTTTTGCTTCTCTTAAAAGCCTCTCGCAAAGCGTCGCTTAAAACCTCCGCCGACTCCGTATCTCGCACGTACTTAACGATAGTATCGTCGTTTTCATCATCATCATCATCAGTCGATATCGTTTCCGACAACCGTTTCGGCCTCGCGCCGACGGCGAAACAAATCTGATCGAAATGAATCTCTCGAACTTTAACTTTGGTGCTGTTGTTTTCGCCATCAATATCGTCCTCATCATCCTCATTATCCACCACTCTTCTCACCGAAACCGTTTGTTTCTCGCCGTCGATTTTGATCGCTTCTCCTCGTAACACGTGCAATCTCCTTCTTTGTTCTCGTTGAGAGGAAAAAACCGTTGTTCTGGTCATCATCCCTGTTTCTTCATCGAAACCCTTCAAAACTTTTGACTTTTCGATCAACACGATCTCGTAACGATGCAAAGGAACATCCTCGGTCAGTCGGAGTAGTAACTCTTCCGCGCATTTCGCGCCCGCGATGCCGCCTCCGAGCACGACCAGAACTTTTCTTTTTCCCATCATCGCGTCGGAATCATCGTCCGAATCATCACCATCTTCATCATCTTCAAAAGAAGACCAAGGAAACACTTCAGACGAAAAATTTTCCTCCTTTTGCTTCTTAAACGCCTCTTCTTTCCTCCTCGTATCAAAGTCTTCAGAGTTCTTCAACAAGGAAAAGAAAGAGCGGCATCGTTTACACATGTCTTATGTGTATCTTTTTATTGAAGAAAAATGGAGAAAAATTTTAATTGAATTCCTGCAAAACGTCTCAATTTTTTTTTTCCTCCTCTCTCTCGCTTTTGATCTGTTCTTACGTTGCAGTACTACTACTACTAAGAACAACAACAACAACAAGTGATGAGACGAAAGAATCCACACCCAAAACGAGCGGTGAACGCGAGGACGGTTTTGAAGGCGTCGACGGGTAGGAGAGAAGAGGGAGAAGAAGAGGGAGAAGAACCTTTGGTGTTGTGTTTGAGGATTCCTGAGGCGACGGCGAAAGTGTAGGGTGTTAAACCCTAGCTTTCGACCCCAAAATGAGTCAACAAAGATTAGTTACATTTCCGTCATATGGACGCGCGTATTTGCTATTATTACTGCCGATCAAAAGAACAACACTGATCCCAAGAGAGAGAATCGTCTCGCACCATGTCGTCTCTGTTTATTTCTTCGATTGTACCGAGGAAAACTGGATTTGGAGGCGTCTGTTTTACCGCGAACAAAACGACTAATCATCATCGAAAAGTTTCCACCGGTCCCAAAGCATCCGCCGCTGGTGATGATGAAGGCGCGAAGACATCATCATCCTCGTCGGAGAAGAAATCATCTTCGAAACCGTCGTCATCTTTGACTGCTGGGAGAAAAAGAGCGACGACGACGAAAACGACGACGAGAAGAAAAGCCAGCGCGAGTAGTACTCGTGGCGCAACAACAACGAGTGCGAATGTGATTGAAAATTTATCCGAGGTGCGAGTGAAAACGAGAACGAAGAAAAATGTAGGAAAACATGGACGAGGTGCGGAGAGTTCTTCCGGCGAAGAAGAAGAGGAAGTGCTGCTGTTCGAACGTCGGTCGGTTTTCAACCCGAGTGGAAGTCACCGGATGGAAATCGAATCCAAAGAGTTCATTAAAGAGAATGGAAGCGGAGACGTGTACGTTTCGGTGACATTTTCGCTGGCGAAGAAGGACGATGTGGAAGGTAACGATGGTGAAGGTGTTGAAAATATGGTCTTACACTGGGCGACGAAGACGACGACGTCGGAGGATCCGAACGCGTGGATCATGGCGCCGGATGCGATAAAACCGGCGAATACGAGCGAGTTTGGGGACGGGATCGCCAGTCGAACGCCGTTCGATGGAAACGGGAAGCTCGAGTTTACCGCGAAGAAAGAAGACGTGAAAGAAGTGACGGAAATTGTGGGGATTTTGACGAGAGGCGAGGAGTGGTTGCACGCGGAAGAAGGGGACATGAAAGCGTTGACGCAAGACCCGAAGCTCGTCGTGAGAGCGCCGCCGTCCGGAGGATCGGACGACGACGCTTCCAACGACATCTTTGGCGACGACCCGAGCGCTTCGGTGTTGAAGAAAGTCTGCGACTTTGAAGGCTCCGATAACCGAAACTTGTTCAGTCGCATATGCCTTTTAAACGACGTGTTAGAGGACGCGAAAGAGTGCAACGATAAAGGTTTAGGCATCGTTTTGGCGTGGTTGAGGTTATCCTCCACCAAGCAATTGCCGTGGTACGAAGGGCACAACTACCAAGGGAAAGATATGGCGCACTTGCAAAAAGTCATCGCCAGTCGCTTGGCATCGGTCGCGGCGAAACACCCGGACGGCACTTCTCGACAATACGCGAGAATGGCCATGCAGTTCGTCGCCAGAGGTGGCGGCAACGGCGACGATATTCGTTTGGGCATTTTGAACATCATGAGAGAACACGGCATTAAAGAAGGCCACCGACCGGGCATCGAAGATCGATTCATCGCCCAGTGGCACCAAAAGTTACACTCAAACACGACGCCGGACGATATCAAGATTTGCGAAGCGTATTTACACTTTTTACACACCGGGAACTGGGACGATTTCTGGACGCACTTGTGGGAGAACGCGAAATTGACGAGAGAAGATTTAGCCGGCATGAAAGCCGGTTGGAGAACCGAAGGCATTTCCGGACCAGCCTGTCACTTACCGCACATGATTGACTCGTTTAAACACTATTTATGGATTTTGAAAACGACGCACGGGGGTGCGGACGTCGATACGGCCATGGGGTTCGCGCAAGGTAAAATTTCCGACGAAGCGCGAAACGGCGTCTGGGACATTCTCGGTAACAGAGACGCGCATTGGATCCCGGGGAAAATCGTCGAGGTCAGAAAGTGCATGCTGAGCTGCTGGAAACACGACGGGGAACCGGACCGCGACGTAGTCATGCTCGACGCGGCGTTGGAGAAGTTCTTTCGAACGAAAGTCGAACAAATCGATTTCACGTCCTTGGACCAAGATTCCAAGTTGTCTTTGTTAGAGCTCGCGATTGAAAACGTCGCGTTGACTGGCGAATCCGAAAACATGCAAAAATCGTTGGACTATTTACGACGCGCGCAAGGTGAAGAGTGTGGCCCGAGATGGTCCGAATCTTGGGCGTTGACGATGAAAGCCGCGTTGGATAACGTCACGTGTGCGATTGCGAAAGACATGGACGCTTTGTGCGCGGTTTCGAACAAAACCGCCAAAGCCATCGCCTCGGTCGCCAAAGGGTCGGTTTCCGACGCGTATTTGATGAACTTTGGAGAAGAGATGGTTCGAGGTCACGCGTTATTCGTTGCCGCCGGATTATCGAACGCCGCGTTCAACGACGCTCGAAACGCGTGTAAAAACAAGTCGCCGTGGTTGGTTTCGAGCAACGGCGAGTCGCCGGACGCGTTGGCGAAGTGCGCGGGTAAAGTCATCCTCCAAAACTTGGAAGACGCGCAAGGCGAAGATTTTACGACCAAAGACGACGGGCTACCCGTCGTTTTCTTTTCCGAAAAGCTCGGCGGTTTAGAGGATATTCCGAAAGGCGTCTCGTGCGTCATCACGAAGACGCCGGTGGACGTGTTATCGCACGTCGCGATTCGCGCGAGAAATACCGGCGCGTTCTTAGCGTCCGTACAAAACGACGACATTTGGAACGCGTTAATTGCTCAGGATTTTAAGTACGTGGCAGTTGCGAAAAGTTTAGACGGTAACTCGGTTGAGTTTACGAACGTTGAAGAAAGCGAAGCGAAGACTTTGTTGTCGACGAGTAGTACTGCGACGTCCTCTGGCGGCGAGAAGAAATCCGTCTCCGTGCCGAAAACGAAAGCGACGAGGAAATTGGTCGTTTTCCCGGACGCCTACGCCGTGGGCGTTGTTGGTGGGAAATCGCAATCGTTAGCCGCCTCGGCGAAAGTGGCTGAAAAAGCGAACGTCATCGTCCCGGCTTCTTTCGCTTTGCCGTTTGGCGCGTTTGAGAAGGCGCTGAAGAAAGATCCAGAAACGAAAGCGAATTTAGACGCGTGCTTGAAAATTGCATCCGCGACGGCGAAATCGAACGACGTGGAATTGCGAAGGAAAGCGTTAGCGATGGCGAGAAGAGTTGTGAGCGAGGGATTAGAGTTACCGGACGATTTCGCGAAAGAGTTGGAAGCGGCGATTGAACAAACGTCAAAATCGTCTACGAATAAAGTCTCCGTGGACGACCTGTGGGCATCCATTTGCGGCGTCTGGGCGTCCAAATGGACCGAGCGCGCGTTCAATTCTCGCTTAGCGGTTGGTATTAAAGAAACTGAATTATCCGTGGCGGTTTTGAACATGGAATTGTGCGACGCCGAGTACGCGTTTGTCTTGCACTCGAAAGACCCCACGTCGAGCGAGGAAGACGGCGGCGCGGATATCATGTGCGGCGAAATCTGCGTCGGTTTAGGCGAAGCGTTGGTTGGAAACGACCCCGGACGCGCGTTAGGTTTCCGAGTGTGCAAAAAAACGAAACAAGTTTTGGAAATCACGTCGCAACCGTCGAAACCGGTGGCGTATTATTCGCCTCCGAACGGGGCCTACATCGCTCGCTCGGATTCCAACGGCGAAGATTTAGAAGATTTCGCCGGCGCCGGTTTATACGACTCCATTCCAACCTCCGAAACTTCATCCAAACCGGCAGAATACAGCGCGTGCGATTTGATCTGGAACGCGACGTTTCGAGACGACTTGTTGCAAAAACTCTGCGCTTTAGCCGTCGACGTGGAGACCCTCTGCGGCGGGAAAGCGCAAGACGTCGAGGGGTGCGTCGTCGTCGAGAACGATGGCGAAACTCGCTTAAAACTCGTCTTGTTACAATCCCGCGCGCAAGTTTAAAAATTACTCTATTATATATTATTGTTATCTAGAGAGAGAGAGAGAGAGCATCATCCGTCGCGTCGCATCCGTCTTCGCTCTCGAAAGAAAGAGTTTCTAATAAAACCCTAAACAACACCAACCCCCCTCAGCGAAGAGACCCCGCGGGCTTCCGTTTATTCCTCAAAAGAACACATCAACAATCGAGACTCGAAGACGTTAAAGAACTCATCTTTTATAACTCTCACACATTGTTTGCAAAGTTCTCTGTACTACACTCACTCTCACTTTACTCACAACAAGATGAAGGTCTACGGTACCGTAAACAACACCAGTTCTTTGAATGGAAAAGAAGACGCTCCGTTGCTCTCGAAATCATCGAATGGAACACAAGGAAATGGTTCCAATTTCAAGAGACTCGTCGGCGCGACGTTGCTCGCCTCCGGCTGCGCGTTTGCCATCGCCTCTGGTTCGAACAACAGGATCTCTGGCGGATTGAGCAGTTCTGCGATTAGACTCGGGGACGCGTTGGACGATGCCAAAGCTGGTGCGTTCGTAGAAAGTTCTTTTCGTTTTAGTATTCTTCTCTTTAAAGGAGCCGCGCTTTGGTGGATCAAAATCTCCAATCTTTTCTTTTCTTTTTAAAGCGCGTGAATAGAGAAAACGCACGAAAAAAGGATCGAGGGGTGTTCTTTGCGCTCGTGCGGTGCGCTTTACGCAATTGGCGGGTCGATTTTTGTCCTCTTAACGTATCAAACGTCGTCGTTTTCTCGTCATCGTTTCCTCCACTTTTGGGGGTCGATGTAACACCCTTTTCTTGATTTAGGGTTTTTTGGACCTTGCTTTGCGCTTCGCGAAACTCACCGCTTAATGCTTCTCTCTCTCTCTCTTAATCTCATGATTATCATCATCACACGTTTAAACGTTCTCTGTTGTTGTTGTTGTTTTTATTACGTTGTTGTTGTTTATTATGTGTAATAAATGCGTGGAATAAACGAATATAAAGAAGCGGCAAAGATTCGCTCGGAAGCGGAAAACTGCAAGGAAAAATCCGATTGCGTGGAAGAAGCGGGAGCGGAGATCACGGAATCCTTGGACGAATTCGCGGATACGATGACGGATTTGGGCCGAGACGCGAACGCGATGGTACAAGGCGTGACGGCAATGACGGAAGCGATGGATAAGTTGAAAGCGGCGACGCACGTCGGCGAACTCGGATCGACGGAGGATGTCGTCGGGGACGTCACGGATGCGGTTGAAGGCGCCGGGGCGACGGTTACCGACGCCGCAACGGACGCCTCGAAGTCCATTCAAGACGGCGTCAAGCACACGATTGAAGATTTGCAAACCGCCGTGGCGAAAGCGCAAGCAGAAGCCGAACAAGCGGCGACGGACGCGCAAGCGTGCACGGAAGACGTGGAAACGTGCTGGGGAAAAGCAGTCGACAAGATGCAAGCGGACGTGGCGTTGGCCAAGGTCAAGGCGCAATTGTGGGAAGCCAAAGCCGCGCAAGCGGCGAAAGATGCGGTCGAACCGGCGCAAGAGTGCGTCGGCGACGTCGCCGCGTGCGCGAAGAAAGCGCAAGACGACGCCGCGCAAGCCGCGCAAGACGTTGAAGCCGCCGCCAAGCAAACCGGCACGGACATTCAAGTGTGCGCGTCGGACGTCCAAGACTGCTTCCAGCAAGCGCAAGCGAAAGCGCAATCGGACATTGAAAAGACGACTTCTGATTTGAAAAAGTGCGCAACTTCCGCGTCGGATTGCTTCACTTGCTTGACGGAAACCGATCCGGCGGCGTGCGTCTCCGCGTTGCCGGCGCCGGGCGCCAAGTCGCAACTCGGCACCAACGACGTCTTTATGGACATCCAAGCCGCGTTTGAAGACGCCAAGGCGAAAACCGAAGCGGCCGGTGCGGACTGGCAAGCGTGCGCGTCTGACGTTGCTACGTGCGCCACGGACACCGAGGCCAAGGCCAAAGCCAAGTTGGAAGCGGACGCCGCGATGGCGAAAGCCAAGGCGGAAATGATGAAAGCCGCGGTGACCAACGGCGTCACCGCTGGTATGGCTGAGTTTTCCGAGTGCACCGGTTCTTCCGACGCGATTGCCGCCTGCGCGAACGCGAAGGTTGAGCAAGCGCAAGCGGATGCCGAAGCGGCGAAGGGCGACGTCGAAGCGTGCGTCGCTGACGGTCAAGCGTGCATCGAGAAAGCCACGTCTGACGCGAAGGACACGTTGGGTTTGCTCGGCTGCGACGACAAACCGGAGGACAGCGATTTGATGGCCAAAACCTCCGCGGAATTGGAAGCGGACGTTGCTAAGTTCAAAGCCGACGCCGAAGCCACCGGTGCGGAGTTGCAAGCCTGCGCCGATGACTTTGAAACGTGCGGCGAGAAGATGAAGGCGAAGATGACCGCGGACGCCAAAATGTTGCAAGCGAAAGCGGCTTTGATGGCGAAGCAAGTCCAAGAAGGTACCACGGCGTCTTCCGAACACTTTCAAGAGTGCGTCGGCGACGTCGACGCCGTCAAGGAGTGCATCTCGGCTGACTTGGAAGCCGCGAAAGCGAAATCTGACGCTTCGTGGGCGAAGTTGCAATCTTGCACTTCCTCGATCGACTCGATGCAATCGTGCTTCTCCGAAATGGGCAGCGATGTTACCGATACTTTCTCTTTAGGTACCGCAGACGCCGGAGAGCAACTGGAATCTGCCTTCGCGGACGCGCAAGCGAAAGCTGATGCCGCCGGAGCTGAATTTAAATCCTGCGTCGGCGATGTCGTCGCGTGCGGTGCTAAAATGCAAGCCAAGATGCAATCGGACGCGGAAGCGTTGCAAGTGAAAGCGGAATTGATGACGAAACAAATGCAAGAAGACGCGACGGCGAACAGCGTGCACTTTCAACACTGCATCGGCGACGCCGACGCCATCAAGGAGTGCGTGACTGCGTCAGTCGAGAAAGCGCAGGCTGACGCCAAAGCTGCCGGCGACAAGATGCAATCCTGCGCCATGGACTTGCCGTCCTGCTTCGAACAGATGGGCAACGACGTCGAGGATACCTTCTCCTTGGGTGCAGAAGATATGGTTGCGAAGCGTAGAGAAGAGTTGGAATCGACCGTCGCCAAGTTCAAAGCCGACGCCGAAGCCGCCGGCGCGGAGTTGCAAGCCTGCGCCGGTGACTTTGCCGCGTGCGGCGAGAAGATGAAGACGAAGATGGAAGCCGATTTCGAATTGGCCAAAGCGAAAGCCGCGTTGATGCAAAAAGAAGTCGAGGAAGGCGCCACGGAGCTCTCTGAGAACTTTTCCGAGTGCACCAGCGACGTTCCGGAGTGCACCACGAAAGCGGTCGAAGACGCGAAAGCCGACGCGGAGAAGAACGGAAACAAATTGAAAGAGTGCACCGCGTCTGTGTCCGCCATGAAATCGTGCTTCGAAGAGCTCGGCGATGGAATCACCATCCCGTCGTCTTCGTTAGGTTGCGAAGCGGAACAAGCCGCGTTCGATGCCGCCAAATCCGAAGCCCAAGCGGCGGCGGAAAAGGTGAAATCCTCCTGCGACCCGCAGTCTGAGGCGCAAGACTGCTTGGCCTCGTTAGTCGATGCCGCCAAGGCGGACGCCGCGGCGGCCTCTGCCAAGGTTGCCTTGATGGCTGAGCAAGCGAAAGATACCACCACTGGCGTCACGGACGACATGGTTGCCAAATCCAAAGAAATGGCGGCTCAAGTGCAAGCGAAGTTTACGAAGTGCACCGCGGACCCGTCCTGGGAGACCTGCAAACCGGAAGCGCCTCCACAAGCGGCGTTGTTGGGTGGCAGCATTACCGACGACATCCAAGAGTGCTTCAAAGACATTCCGGAGTGCTGGAACAAGCTCGTCGCCAAGGTGAAGGGCGATGCGGAAGAAGCGCAAGAGAAAGCGGAAGAGGCGGAGCAAAACGCCGAAGAAGCGGCGGAACAAGCGAAGGATGACGTATCCTCTGCGGCCAAGGAGACGGCCGCGAAGGTGCAAGATGAGGCGGACACGTTGAAGGCGGAGGCGGAAAAGTTGGCGAAGGAGGCGGAGGAGTGCGCCGCGGACCCGCAAGCGTGCTTTGCCAAGTTACAAGGACGATTACAGTAATCGACGCGAGAATGTCCTTCATTAAGTTATATTATTATTATGTTCTTACTGCCTACACAGTTAAAACACAGATAGTGTAGAAGATCTTCGAAACTGTTTATATATATTGATTTTCCTACGTATACTACTAAATACTAAAGATGATGTAACTCCTCTGCAACAAATGTATAGCGGCGCCGCGTATGCTCTCGCGCGTCTATTTTTATCTCGTCTCTCTTTTCGCCGCCGCCGCCGATAACGCCGCAGTTTTCAAAATTTTCATATTCGTTCGCTCGAAAATAGGACCACACACGTCTTCATACCCGAGCTCCTTCAACATTTCCATCGACGCGAGTAATCCCTCTTTCGTCTCCTTCGCTCGACAAAGAACAATCATCGCCGATAACGCTTGCCACGATATGTTGTCTTCTTCGCTTTCTCTTCCTTCTACTTCTTCGCGCGGGTGTTTTTCTTTTCGTCTTCCGTTCACGACGGAGGCTAAGGCGGGAAGCGCGTCGAGCTCTGTGAGGAATTGTTTCCGAGCCGGGCCGTATCCAGCCGCGTTTCGAATGCAAAAAATCACGTGAAGAAGAAGCGTTTCTTCTTCCATCCTTTTGTTTGTTGGCTCTTCGGAGACTAACGAAACCAACGTCTCGATTAAAACTGTCGCCACGTTTCTCTCGAACGCCAACTGGCGGTTCCTCGCGTTCGCGCACAAAGAGTCTCGCAAACCAGACGCCGCGCGAAGTCGGTTTTCAATCGTGTTTTTGTCATTCTTCTTCTTCAAGTGCGTGAAAAGCGTCTCCAAATATTCGCTGGAAACATCCATCTTTCGAGTATTCGACGACGACGGCTCGGAGGAGGAGGAGGATTTGGAGGGAAGCGAAATCAAGTCTCGTTCCACGGGAAGAAGAGGAAGAAGAACGTCCCTCTCGTTTTCGCCGAGTTCGCGAGACGATGATGATGACGCTGAGAGCGAAAACGTCGAAAACACCTCGAGCGCGTCGTGAAACCCCAAAAGAAACGCCCAATCTTGCCCCGTGCGGTTCCAGGCGTCCGTGGCGTGTACCACACTTGCGGAAAATCTCGAGAATTGGTCATCGTCACCATCAAACAAAATGTCCAAGACTGCTCTCACCGCCTCGCGATTCCCCGATCTCGAGGCTAAATGTAAGCACGTTTGCTCGTCCGCGTCTTTCATGAAAAACAGCCGCTTTTTCTTCTTCTTTTCGTTTGTGCCGGCATCGTCCTCGGCGACAAAACTATCGAGAGATTGGTATAAAATCTTCAAAATCTTCGGACATCCTCTCGCGGCGGCGATGTGAATCGGCGTCGTTTTCCCGCTTCGCGTTTGCGCGAGCGCGTCTGCTTTATACTCGCAAACGAGAAGTTCGACGAGCGGAAGAACTTTTTCTTCCGACAAATAGTCTTCGTTTATGTTTGCTCGAGACGTGAGGACGTGTAACGCGGTAAGGTTTTCATCACCGTCTTTGCCTCTCTTCTCGTTTGTCGTCGAAAGCGCCGCGGCGTTTCCGAGAATCTCGCGAAGAAGCTCTGCGTCGTTTACGAATGGCGCGACGAGCGCGCAAACGAGCGACACGTCCGTGCCTCTCGCGCACGCCCGATACACGGCAGCTTTTGCAGCGAGCACGTCTGGATGTATCTCTTTGTCTTTTTCTTCTTCTCTTTTGTCTTCTTCTTCTTCTTCCCTCTTTTCTTTAGCGGATGATGACGCCAATGATGATTTCGATGCCAATTTTGAATTCAGACCAACGAAATTCGCCCTGAGGAACGCGCAATAGCTCGCGAGTGCTGGACGCCTTAAAAGTTCGCACGGCGCGAACGGACCTTCGCCATCGACGCCCAGGAATGCGCCGCATAAACGTCGGACGGTACTATTTTCTTGCTCCTCGTCGTTGTTGTCGATATTCTCCGGCGCCAAGAGCGCTCCGGCTTCGGATTTCTTCACCCCTGGTTCTTTTTCCTCCTCATTTTCGTAACCATTTTCGTCGTCGTTCTCGTCGTCCTCGCCGAGGAAACTCCTCCTCTTTCTCATCGCCTCTCGCACTTTACGACACGCGATGAGCGCGGACATGGAGTTACCGCCGAGGCGCACGAAAGAATCGTTCTTTTTTATGTTCTCAAAGTTCACGCCGCACGACAGCGCATCCGCCCAACATTTCGCAACGAGCGTTTCCAGCTCGTCTTTTTTCTTCGCCGTTTCGTCTCGTTCAGAATAGGGTGAACAAGCGAGTTTGACTGCGACTCGTTCTTTACTTCGATGTCGCTCGTAAAACGCGCGAAAATCGCGTTTACCCGTCGCGGACAGTGGAATCGACGCGTCTTCGTCTTTCTCGAGAAAGACGAATTTTCTCGGTACCATCGCGGCGTTGTTCCCCGAGAGAGACAACCACGGCGCGCAACAGTTTAAATCAATCGCCAAAAGTACGTCCATCCGCCTCGCGCGCCTGTTTTCTTCTTCATCGGCATTGTCGTCATTCTCTCCAATGAGCTTTATAAACGCGACTATTTCTTTCGCCGCGTCATTCTCGTTATTATCGCTACTGCTGCTACTACTACTCGTACTGATATTTTCGTCCACGAAACACAAAATCGACCGCTCGATCACGTTAGGCATCAGCGCGCACTTTTCGCACCGCTCGCGCAGAAGGCTCTCCACGCCTTCCAATTCGATGCGATGGCCGCGAATTTTTACCTGGCGATCGGATTCGATTCGTCCGAGAAGGTAATATTCGTTCGTTTTTGAATCAAAATATCCGAGATCGCCCGTCATGTAACATCTTCTTCTTTTGACGTCGTCATCGTTGTTCGCACTTTTGATCCCTGCTCTGAATTGAATATCGCGAAACGCGTTTCTTCCGCGAGGAGGTGCGTTGCTTTCGAGATAGCCTTCAGGAGGAACGCCTCGGCCGTAAATGGCAATCTCGCCGACGGTGTTATCCTCGGCAACTTCCTGGTCGTCGTTTTCATCATCGTTGTCCTCGTTTCTTCTATCGACGATGAAGAGGGAAGCGAAAGACTCGTCTAGAGGTGTGCCAATGTTCGTCGCGCCTTTGTATCTCATTACTTCTTCTTCTTCTGACGAGGAAGTTGAAATTTTCTTACTCGTTTGGTACACCGTAGCCTCCGTGACGCCGTAGACGTTGAGTAAAGTAATTCCACTCTCTCTGAAGGAATCTTTGATCGATTTCGACATTTTTTCGCCACCGAGCGAGACGAATTTGAGGTGCATTGGAAGGAGTAAACCGTTGTCGTCGTCGTCGTCGTCCAACATGCCGCCAAACTCCCAAAAGGACGGCGTGCAACACACGTGCGTCGCTCGGCTCGCAACGAGTGCGTTTCTCAACGCGTTCCCTCCTCGCATCAACGCCGCTCTGGAAGAAAACGTCGCTATCGCTGACTTACCAACTATAGCGCTCGCGATATCTCCTATGCACGGATCAAACACGTGCGCGCTGACCAACGCGACGATACTCGACGCGTCTAATTTTTCATTCTTCACTTTCGCCCTCGCGTACGCTTCGATGTTCTCTCTCGTTGTTTTCACGCCTTTCGGTCGGCCCGTCGTACCCGAGGTAAAGCACACGTACGCCGTCGCCGCCGCGTTGTTATTATTATTTTTTGCGGAGGAAGATGAAAATAAATTCAAATCCTCCATCGCTTTCCTCACGAACGCGTCTCTCGCCCCAACGTGACAACCTTTCGAGGACGACATCATCCTCGCGTCGTCGAGCGGCTCGCGCAACGCCGACGATTTTTCGGTCAGTATCACGAACTCTTTTCCTCCTCCTACCTTCTTCGCATCATCCTCTGATGTCAGCATCCCCATCGTTTCTTCCAAAAACGTTCTGTCCCGCTCGAACGCGACGGCGAAAGTGCACGGATTCCACCGCTCGTCGAATACGAGCGCTCGTACCTCCTCGCTCGTCTCCATGCACGTAAACTCGATCTCGAGTAAAAAAAGTGCCAGAATTGTCACGACGAAATATTTCGAGGAACTGTCCATGAATATCGCGCATCTTTCTTTTCTTCTTTCGATTGACTCCTCGTTTTGTGCTTTCCGCTTAACTTTCAGCGTTTGGTGAATGTTCTGACTGGTGAACAAAACCGCCAATTGCATTTCAAACCTCGTGTATTTTTGTTCCAGTTTGAACGAACACGAAGAAAACGAGAAGCTCGTTTTGTGGTTGCTCGTGTTGTTGTTGTTCTTTTTCGATGCCTCCTGATGTTGTTGTTGTTGTTGTACTCGTTCTTCTTCGAACGCGTACAAAGCGATGGAGGTGTCGTTCGTTACGTCTTCCGTTATCCAATGTATCATCTCGTTGAGAGAATCAGGACTACTCATCATAAAATCCCTTCTCTGTGACTACATCATCGAAAGCAAAAAAGGGTTGTCCGCGTGCACTGCGTCTCTTTCTTTTCGAGCGCGAACGCGGGTGAACACGCGCGCTAAGCGCGCGTCTGTTTTTAAGAAGTCTTTTCGCACTTTTTTACATCTCTGAGAAAAATATCTTTAAAAAGTGCACATGTGTATTAAGCATGTAAAATGTACGTGTGTTTAATATGATGTAGATGATGATTATTACGATGTGTGCAGCTCTCCATGTTCGTATCGCCAACCGTGTGGTAAAGGGCAGTCGTTGTCGAGGAGGTATTGTAAACACTCGGGGTGGTTGTTCTCGTGCGCGTAGCGTACGGCCTGAGAGTTCCACGGCGCTTTGGCGGTTTCGTGCAAGTACTTCAAACAGTCTAAGTGGCCGAACTTGGCCGCCAACGTACACGCATCTTTGTCACATTCATCATACTTACGTTCAACAAGATATTCGAGTATATGAAGATGACCGTTTTCAGCCGCCAAATAGGCAGTTCTCCAATCCCAAGGCGCTTTCGCTTCTTCGCGTAAGTATTTGAGTACCTCGAGATGACCGTGTAAGGCAGCTTCTGCACACGCTCCCGTATCGACAGGACACTCATTTGCAACGCAATACTTTACCATTTCCAGATTACCTTGATATGCGGCCGCATCAATCGTCCTATCATCCCACTCACACTTTTTCTCCTCTCGCGCCCACTTGAGCAACTCGAGTTTATTCGTTAGAGCAACTCGAGAGCAGAACCATGTTTTCCACCAGTGACTCGGCCACGACGATTTATTCTCCCACGCTACTTCCAAAGTCGATATCGACGACATCTCTTTCACTTTAAACCCCTTTTTCAAGTCATCCGCGCGAGTTGATCTCTTCACCAACTTTCTCGTCTCTTTATTCACCTCGTACAAGAATTTGATATCAGTTTGATTCAATCTCGGTAAAATATGAGTCAAACAAATATCGTCGCACTTCACGATCAAATCCCACAACAACGTCGTCATCACGCGACGCGTAGTACTAAAAGCGGAAGAAAAACTTCCGAATTACTTTTCTTTTGAGCGCGTTTCGCCCCCTTTCGGTTTTTTCTTCTTCTTCTTTGTCTTCTTCTTTGTCTTCTTTTTTCTCTCGTCTCATGAGTGAGATCTTAAATATTGTTTTTCCTCGTTGGAGAAAGTGGCCGTTTTTTTTGATTTGACGGGTCGACGATTGACGAAAAAAGAGGAAAAGAGGGGAAGGAACATTTTCTGCATTTTTTTCACATTTTTTCGTAAATAATTTAAACCCTAAACCCCCAAAACTCCTTTTTTTCTTCTCTCAAGTGTTTTCCGTCAAAACTTTCTCTCTTGGGAAACGAAACGCGGCTATCACTTTACTTTAGAGAGATCAAGGTCGCCTTTCGCGAGAGAGAACACACACTATAAAAGCACATACATCATCATGAACACCATTGGCACGATGGGTCATCTGTTGAAAAGAGAGGAGAATACTGGCGAACGTCTCTCTTTATTAGAGGAAGAAAAGACGGCAACATTACCATTAAAGACGAGCCGCGGGAAGATTTCATCTTCATCATCCTCGACGAAAAGCGTTGGATTCATCTGCGCGTTATCTCTCGGCGCGTTCGCTTTGAGCGCTTCTTCGTCGAGTAAAAAGAACGGCGGAGCGTATAACATCGACGCGGCGTTCAAATCTGGCTCTCCGATGTCTTTATTGGGCGTTTCCGATCAAATCGATGTCATGAAAAGTTTGATCGTGGACACGTGCGGGAAATCCGCCCTGAGTGACTACGAGAAGACGTATTCCTTGTTACCGGGAGAAAAAGCGTCGGAAATGGGCGAGAGAGAAGAAGGAGACGATAAGAAATACGCCAAAGCGAACGCGTTTTTATCCAAATTAAAGAATGCGAACGGAGGAAAGAAGGAGGATCAAGAGGACGACGATGAAGATTTAGAAATCGATTCCTCGAAAAACACGGATACGTTTTTGCGAGAGTTCAACGACATGCAAAAACGGATGAAGGAGACGAAGAAATTCGCGAACGAAGAAGAGGATGATTTGGAGGAGGCAAAGGAGGATTCTTCTTCGGACGGGGAGCGAACGGTGGAAGAGCGAGAGGACGCGAGGTTCGAGAAGAAGTTGACGAAGACTTTGGCCAAAGACGATATCGACGAAGAGGACGAAGAAGAGGAAAAGCACCGACCCCAATCATCGAGGAAGAAGCAATCGTCGTCTTCGGATCAGAAAAGCAGCAGCCGCAGCAGCGCTTCTGAGGACGAGGACCATCGACGTCCAAGCAAGAATTTTTCCGGGTACAGGGAAAAGTTTCGCTCGGACGCCGACGACGAGGAGTTCGTGGAGAGAGAGACGGAAAGAGACGAGCGACGATCCGTCTCTTCCTCCTCTTCTTCTTCTTCTTCTTCTTCTTCTAGAGACAACAACAACAACAACAACCAGAGAGAACGTTTGTACGAACGCAAGAGCAGCAGCGGCGATAAAGACGACGACAAGTCTACTTACGCCTCCAAAGGCGCTCGACGCATGTTGTTGGAAGAAGCGTTGCCAAACGCATCCGAAGAGAAAGAGTTGGTTGAAGTCGCCGAGGAAGAGATCAAGCACACCGGGGTGTTCGCTTTGTTGCAAAAAATGGTTGGCGGCGAACAATCGAGTCAAGATCCGGTCAAGCCGGGACAAATGCCGCAGTTGGGTTTACCGCAGCAAACGAAGATGTTGTCGAAGAAGAATAAGAAGAAGTCGACGACGAAGAAGGGAGACTTAAACGTTGCCGCCGGATTGGGCAAATCCATGGGCGTTCACGTCGATGAAGAAGTCGACGACGAAAACGAAGGCGACGAAGGAGAAGAAGAACAAATGAAAGAAGAAGAACATGAACAACAAACCGAAGAACAAACTCGAACCGATAAGGTGTTAAAGCTCGCGCAAGACGGCGAAAAAGCGTTGGAACGCGAAGCGATTGAGAAAGTCTACAAAGGCGACGGCTCCAAATCCAAGAAGAAATCCGCGTTGGAGATCCAACGAGGCGAGACTTCTTCTGATATGAGCGAAACGGACGAAGAAGCTTTGGAGATTGAGAACGGCGCCGCGGATAAGTACTACGACGTCACGAAAGTCGAACACTTGGCGCAAGAAACGCTCAAGAGAAATATGGGTGGTTCCAAAGGTGAAGCGTCCATGGGCGAGCAGCAGCAAACCATCAACACGAAAGCGTTGGAGGAAGCCATCGGGAGAGCGGCGAACCAATCGCCGGACATCACCAGAAAAGAGTTGTTTTCCACCTTGGGACGCAAATCCAAGGAAGAGTTTGTCAACGCCGCGCGATTGAAGAAACTCGTCGAGTTGAAACACATCGCGACGACGTGCAAACCGACGCTCGGCGACGGCGGTAAAGCCATGGAACGTGCGAAAGAAGCGGCGCAACAAGCCGCCATGAAAGTCAAGCAAGCCGCGGCGAGAAGAGCGGAAGCGGAAGCGAACTACGAGCACTCGCAAGAAGTTGCGAAAATCGCCGCCCAAAAAGTCGACGACATCACCGAACTCGCGCAAAAGAAGATCCAAGAAGTTCAAGAAGTTGCCAAGAGAAAAGTGCAAAACGCAAAAGACATTTCTCGATTAGCCGGACGTAAAGTCGAAGACGAGTTTGACATGCTTGGGAAAACCAAGGAAGATTTCAACTTGCACGTGCAACACGCGATGAAATCAGTCGAAGCCGCGAAAGAAGCCGCTTCGTCGGCGTTGGAAGAGACGAAGAAGAAGTCCCACACGGCCAAGCAACGCGCCGCGGCGCTGGAAGTTTCATTGGCGAAGGAATACGAAGAGGCGAGAACCGAGCGCGAAATCGAAGAGAAGAAGTTGGCAAAGGCGGAAGCGCAAGCGGAAGCGGCGGAGACGGAGAGAGAACAGAAAGTGTTGGAAGCGCACCAAAGACAGATGGAAATCGAAAAGGTTGCCAAGGAGAGACAGTACAAGTTGGAGGAGGAGCAAAGACAAATGGAAGAGGCGAAGAAGCGCTCGATGGCGAAGAGCACGCAATACCGCACCTCCGCGGAGGACGCGTTGGAAAAGTTGTCCGTGATTGATTTTAATAACAACAAGGATAGCGACGACGTGGCGCGAATCGGGTTTGGCGAGGAAGACATCGCTTCTGGGTACCCCGACGACGACGAAACGCAAATGGCCATGGGCGGCGCGTCATCCTCGGATGGTGATGGATTCGATCCGTGGACCCGCAAGTAATAATAAAAAATCTGACTAACCGCGCGTCAAAGTCGGCAAACAAAGTTGTACTAAAACCGAGGAGGAGGAAGGAACAACCTCCTCGGAAAAGAAGAAGGAAAAGAGAAGAGTTACACACATCTACACGTTTTAATTATTTATATATATATATATTATCTACTGATAAACACGACACACGTATGTGGTATCACTACGCTTGTTTGTTGTTCGAAACTGAACCCAATGCTCAAAAATTCAAAAACCCTAAATATTGGTGTCTAAGTTCCCCCTCAAAATTCAAATTTCTCGTCAGTATAATTGAGTAAAAACCGCACGAAATACTCTACCACATCTCTTCGTTTTGCGCGTTAAAAGACTGAGTTCAACATGGAGAGGAACGATGATACCGTCGTCCCTTTCCCTCCTCCAAATCCTCCTCTGGGCGTCGTTTCAAGGTAAACATAGGAACAATTCACATTCTTTTCAATCGATCCGTCGTTTCAAAATTTGAATTTTTCCATTCGTTCCTTTCCTCTCTGTTGCTTCTCTCTGTATTATTACTCACGCTTTGGGGAAACTATCGCATCTTCTCTCTCTCGTTCTCTTTAAACGCATCATCAGGGTACCTCTGGGCGCACAACCGATGAACAATAACATCAACAATAATGGACAAACGACGCAAATCAAATCCGCGTTAAAATCCACCTCCCGGTCTCTCGTGTACAGACAAAACCAACACCAACACCAACAGATGGAAAACATGAACGAACAACAAAGACGAGTGTCTTTCCAATCCGGACGCCCACCGGTGGTGGAAGGAGGCGCGAGATTAGCGCAACTGCGAGCGGCGAGGAAACGAGCGGCGCAACAGAAAGCACAAGAAACATCGTCGAATACTAATGGCCAAGGGAATAAGTTACCCTTTGGGACCTCTTGGGGGAATCAAACGGACCAAGCGGGAGCGCAAAGAAGGCGACATCAAAATCTAACCCAACATTCGTCGATGTCATCTTCGCGAATGGAACGGTTACGGAAACGAAAAGGCACCGGGCGACAAGTGAAACCGAGACCGTTCGTGTTGGTGATGAAAGCGCCCGCGGAGAGTTTGGGGAGAGCAGCGCTTCCGGATGGAGGAGCGAAGAAAAGACGAACGGCGATGGTGGTCGAGGAGTTGGACGGGACGAATTTTACTGGTGAGGGCGAACACTCGGCGGCGGCATCGAGAGACGGCGATCGAGCCGGGTCGTTCGCCGAGAACGAAGGATTTGCCGGGTACGATTTTAACGGGAACAGGACGGCGCAACCGATGTTTCGACCGAAGAGTCCGCACGCGAAAGGACAACAACAGAGAAAAGTTTCGATGGAGATGAATTCGCAGTTACGATTGCTTCGCGAGCAGCACATGCAAGAAGGCGGAGTGTTAGCCGAAGCTATCGAAGAGGAGAGACTGAAGAGAGAGCAAATGGAATTAGAGAAACGACGAGAAATGTTACGCAAGAGCAGCATGGGGAGCGGCGGGGAGGTGACCAACACGCCGATGGCTGCGGAAGCGCTGGTGAACATGTTCAACATCCCGGGACGAGAAGACGAAGCTGTTTTGCATCAAGACAGTCCGGATTGGCAAGGCGTCTCGCACATGGGGGCAGCAGGCGGTCAGTCGCAACCGCAAGTGCAACCGGTGGGAATGTTGAACGAAAACTTGAACAACGACGACGACGAGTTTGGCGGAGGATTCGAAGCCGGCGACGACGACTTTGACCAAGAAGATTTAGTAGGCGGTCAATTCGCTGACGACCGCGCGTTCGATGAGGAAGGATTCCCTATTCGCAAACCTAGAGGTGAAGCGCACAAACGCTTGCGCGAAGAAATGGCCAGAAGAAAATCTTTAGCCTTTGGCGGTTTACAAACCATCGTCGTCGAAGATTTAACAGGCGGCTCACAAAAGGTGCGCAAAAGTTCGCGCCAAAGACAAAAACCGTTGGAGTATTGGCGAGGCGAGAAGAAGGTGTACGAGCGCGTCCATGGATCGTTACCGACCATCAAAGCCACGCAACGGCAAACCCGAAACAAAATGTGGCCAAGAAAAACGCCCGGAGGCCCGTCGGAAACATTCAGGGTGCTCAAATTGAGACCGACGGAACAGTTCAACAAAATCGGCGCCGAACGACGAGACTCGTTGGATCAGTTGATGACCGCCAGAAACGGCGCTCCTTTGCACGATTCCGACGCCGAAGATGAGGAAATCTGGGACGTCGTCGAGTTTGATCAACACGGTCGCAGGATAAAAACGTTCGCCAAGACCCCGAAAGAGTATTACGGACGAAACGGTCGCGCGACGCCGAATTACAACAACAACAACAACAACAACAACAACAACATGAACAACAACGGGAGCGGGAAGAAGAAGCGTGGACGACCTCGAAAGAATCCAACAGTACTCGTCGATGAAAACGACGACGACGACGGACAGCAACAACAACAACACCAAGAGGAAGAACAAAACGAACAAGTCAGAGGGAAGCACATCCGACTGGCGCCGGACACGGACGACGAAGACGAGGAAGACGAAAGAGACGACGAGCTCGAGGAAAATACGCGAAGGAACTCCGAAGCGATTCATAATACTAACCACGACGACGACGACGATCAAGAAGCCGAAAAGGAAGCGAACGAAGCCGCTCGCATGGCGGAGTTGGAGCTCGAAGAAGAGAGAGAAGAAGAGGCGAGAAAAGCGTCGAAAGCGAAGGAGGATTTGATCATGGAAGCGGAACAAAAGGCCGCGATGGAGTTGAAAATCACGCAAGAGGAGATTCCAGAGGAGGAGGAAGAAGAGGAGGAAGAAGACGACGAGGAATCGAGAGCGTTGAAGAAACGACTGGCGGATGCGGAAGCCGAGCTCGATGCGCTCGACGCGGCGAACGAAGCGGCGAGGAAGATGTTAGATCAACACGACGAACGAGACTCTTTAGAAGAAGACGGGAACGGCGATGCCCTGCCGCCTTCTACTGCACGCGAGAAAGACGGGCAGGCGAAGGTTGAAGAGGAGAAGACGAGCCGGTTTTCGATGTCTCTCGAGGCAAACAAAGGTGTATTTTACGACGAAGAGGCGGATAAGGATTTAATAGAAAACGATCCAGCGATTAAGAGCGGGTCGATTAACTTGGAGGAAGATTTGGATGACGGCGATGATGATGACGACAACGAAGACGACGACGATGAAGAGGATAGAGATGTTGCCGCCAAAAGAGATTCGCTTTCTTCAAAATCGGAAGAAGAAAACGACCGACGAGATAACGACGCCTTGGCGATTCCCATGGACCTCGACGAATAGATAATATATACACAGAATAGTATTAAACTTGATTAATAAGCATTTGTAAATTCTAATACATGAGTATTAAACTTCTCTTTAAGTTGAAATAACTACGTAGTATGTGTGTATTATGAGCTAAAAACTCTTCTATACTCTCTACTTACAAGCTGAAACTATATCGCTCGCATTTCGCGCCGAGCTCTGAAATCGTCGCCACGCACTCAGTCGTTAAAGAGAACGTCAACTCGTCGTCGTCGTCGTCGTCAAAATTTCTACCACTACTAACGCCAGCAGTGACGTGCGAAAACTTTCCGCCCGGTCGTCGACTGCCACCATTCTCTTCGTCCAATAAAGTTCTATTTCCATCCACGACGCTCCCGTCCCAGTCTAAATACTTGGAATCCACCGTTCGATGTCTCGTGACAACCTTGACCAACTCACCTTTATTACCACCTTCGGAAGGTAACTTGGACGTCGTCAACGTCACGTCGGCTAAGTTTTCAATCAGTAATTGCATCGTCCCGCGCTCTCTGTCGTCCTCGTCTAAGAATCCATCCTCGACGTCCTCCGCCGCCTGGCACCCCGTCACTAAAGCCACATTCTCCATCGCTCTCAACCGCACGAGGAACCGCACGACCGCTTTCTCGCTCGTTCTCGCCGCTAACACGTCCAACGAGTCGATAAAAATACTCGCACCACCATTTCTGCTACACTCTTCCATCGTTCTTCCGATAGTATCGTCGCCGACCGTCCCCGATACCTTCTTCGCGATCAAATCATACAAACCATCTAAACTCGACGTTGCACTCGAACGCGCGCCATTCACCGTAAACACATTCTCCTCCTTTTCGTCTTCTTCTTTATCATCGTCATCGTTGAAATTAAACGCCATTGGTGTCGACCAACAATCGATGGATTCGATCCCAAATTTTTCCTTTTTTTGGTACAAAAATTCAGCTTTTTTCCTCCTCAAGTGCGGACTGATTGAAGTTTCGAACGGTTTCATCGTTTCCACGAACACTATTGCAGCTCTTTTTCTTTTCGATGTCCTCGAGCTGCTCGTTTTTGTTGTTTTCGTCGCGTTCCTCTCGTTCTTCGTATCCTCGTCTTTGTTGTTCTCATCATCGTCAGAGTTTTCCTCGTCTTCGTTCGTGTCGTTGCGTTGGATTTTGAGGCATTCGTGCACGAAATGCGCGAAGAGAAACGCCGTCGGGCTGTCCTTTACGGACACGAGATGGACGTGCGAGGAAAAAGGCAGAGGAGAAGAAGAAACGGAATGTAACGTTTTCGTTGCTGAAATTCGAACGTTTAAAGCTTCATTCATTATGTTCTTTGTCTTCTTCTTCTTGGAGAAGTGTTCCGTAGAATTTCTGAGGCGAAAAGCAACAGTGCAACACGTATTTACGATAATACAATAATAACAATAATGATAATAACACTAACAGGAAGGAAGGAAAGAGACGGATGAGAGAGCAGCTCGAAATGTTACTAGTCTTGTTTGCTCTTTTGGCTCAAAGTTTCGTTGATTTCGTGAAAGTCGCTTTGACCGACGAGCGCGATTATGTTCCCGGTTTTGGTATCCGACGGAGATTTTCTGCCCCCGCCTGCGGTTCTTCTCGCCGGCGAAGCGAACGTGTGATGAAGAAGAGCGGCGTTGGTATTCTCATCGTCGTGGACGCCTCCCCTGTTGTTTGAGTGTACGAAGGCTTTTTCTCTCGTCTCCGGACGCATTGGCGAGACGTACACGTTCCCGGCGCCTGCGGTTCCTTTCACCTCCCGTATGGGGGATTTGAGCAACGCTTCCGAATCGAAGTGAACTCGAGATCGGTTCGGCGTGCTTTGAATGGCAGTCATCGTCGTCCCTGCTGCTTTTGGTCGTTTCGGCGTCGACGTCATTTTTGTCGTCGTTGTTGTCGTCGTCGTCGTCTTTTGCGATTTTGTCGTGAGCGCGTCGTCAGAATTTCCTCCTCCTGCTCCTCCTCCTCCTCCTTTTCGTAACTGCAACATGAACGGCCTGACGTTCGGGACAAACTGCTTGTTGTAAAACGCGATGATATCGCCGCGACTGACGACTTCCAACCCGGGATTGGTCACCGTTAATGGGCAGCTCCAAAACACCTCTTCCACGCATTGCGGTTGTTTGTGGTATCGATACACGATGTCTTTGAATTTCACGTTTCGATCTTGTTCGCTGGATGCGATTTTGCACGCGCCGTAGATGGACGCCAAGATGATTTGATCGAGATGTCGATTGTACAGCAGAGAGGTTTTTTCAAACACGACGAATTCGCAGATTTGGAACGCGCGTCGGGTGACTTCTTGGTTGACGTGGAGCCGGGCACAAATATCAGCTAAACGCACGGCGGCTAATCGGAGGACTTTGGCGAAAAAAACGTCCAAGGAGGCTTTCGCGCGACGCTTTTCGTCGTCGATTTCGAAATCATCGTCGTCGTCGTCGTCTACGGCGTACTTGTCTGGTAACGGTAACGGTATTTTCGCACCAACGCCGGGCGAGGAAACCGCTCGATTATACTGCTGCTCTTGCGCGTGCGCAATCCCACTGATTCGCTCTACGTCTGAGGACGATGATCCCATGTTCGCGTTATCGGACGCTCGTCTCGCCGGAGTTGAAAACGCCGTAAACGCGCTTGTTTTCAAAGGGGAAAATGCGCTCATATGGCCACTACCAATAATAGTCGTCGTTCGAGGCGGCGAACGCAACGCGGTATGTGCCATTTGTGCCACATCTAACGCCTTCTTCTTCTCTTCATCAATCGGAGAGTCATCATTCGAGTCTCCTCCTCTTCCTCCTCCTCCTTTCCCGAGAACATTGCGATCGAATTGTTGCATATGCGTTAACGATCGCGCTGTGTGGTGTTTTGAGAGCGGTTTGGTGACTTTTTGCCCGGATGCTAACGTGCCACCGAGAAGTACGGCGGCGATTTGATTGGCGCTGTTTGAGTGGATGTCGTTGTTGTCGTTGTTGTTGTTGTTGTTCGTAATATTATCTTCGCTCTTTGCAGCAGCAGCAGCAGCAGCGGCAGCAATCGCAGCGGTCTCTCCGATGTTCTTCTTCTTCGCGCCGCTCTTCGTCGTCGCCACGCGCAAAAGTGGATACAAACTCGAATCTTTTTTCCAGCTTAACTTTTCTAACATAGACTCTTCGATTCGACCAAAGTACGCTCTAATTTCTCGCGGCATTTCCGGTCTCGATCTCACGAACGGCTCGATGCCGTTCAAAACATCAAACGCGTTTAAACCAATCGCGTTGGGAATAGCTGGAAAGCGCAACGTAATCGCGCGATTACCGCCATTCCCGGTGAAACTTGGACCGACGTCGTAGATTCCACTACTCGTGCTCAAATGGACTCCGTTTCGCGCGACGGAAACTACCTCGACGGATAAGGCGACGACTACTTCGACGAATCGTTTCGAGTCCACGAGCATCGATATCGCACGCTTCGTCGAATCAGAGATGGTGTTTGCGTTCGTCGTCGTCATCGTCGTCGTCGCCTCCATGCGATTGATTTCGTCTCTCAAAATCGCTCGAAAGAAGTATTTGAACACGGCCAAGGCATCCGTCGCCCTGTTGTCGACGATGTTATCGAGTGATTTCGAAACGTTGCCTCGCTTCGCAGCGGCGTTGAGATTTGTGAACGCATCTTCGCGAGTGAGCGTGTTGCACTTGGTAATCATACGCTCGGCGCGCGCGTACGCGTCTTGGAGTTTATCTTTGTCGTTGTTCTTTGTTCGGATGCATTCGCGGAGTAAACGTAAAGTCTCGTCGTTTTGCTGCGTGTTATCAACGTTGTTTGATGATGGCGAAACGATTCGATCGATCCATTCGACGCCGTACATGACGTTTGAAATCGGCGTGTTTTGAACGTTGTTATAATCAACCGCCACGCCGGCGACAGTTTTATTGAACCCGGCGTACGGCGATTGCGGCGTAGGCGGAATAAAAGTCCCCCCGATGTTGTTAGTAGTATTCGTCGCAGCAGCGGTAGTAGTAGCAGCAGTAGCTACTGCTACAGCTGCTTCCACCGCGGATCCGGTTCGAAACGTGAAACTTTTATCCTTCTTGTGCATCGGCGTTGCGGCTCGCAGTCGCGCAAAACCAATCGGTTGTTCTCGCAAATCGCCTTTGAGCACATCAAACGGCGCGGGAAGATTTTTCTCTCGTTGCTTCTCCTCATCTATTTCTTCTTCCGCTAAAAGGAACGGCACGTACAATTTCTCGTTGATTGCGCGACATCCGAATTTCTCTCTCACCGCTTCCACGTACTCGCGTTCAAAGATATCCGAAGCTAACTTGACGTTCTCCATCGCCGTCTTATTCTTCTTATTCTTCTCGAAATACTTCTTTCTCAACGTGTTCTTCTCTTTCAAAATAGATTCGTGCAACTTTTCGATGTTCTTCAACATTTTCTGACAGCTCGCGAGCTTCGTCTTGCTCGATCGACACAAAGATTCCAGCGCCAAAGGCTCGCCGGTTTCCGGATCCTTTTCCGTCATCGAGAGCATGTTTTCCAAGCTCGTTCTTAAACACGTTTCCGGGGCATTGGTTAACGCGAACGCTTGAATCGCGACGAGAAGGTGAAACTGCTCGTACAAATTCGGTACTCCTCCCGCGTGTGTGGTATGGGACAAGACTTTTTTGTTGTTGCTCTCTCTTCTTTCGGCCTCTTCTTTTTTAATCGTCTCTTTCTTTTCCGCGTACGTGCCTTTCCTCTTTTTATGTCTCGAGGACAACATCAGCTTTGGTTTCTCTTTCGCTTTCTTGTCGTCGCCGTCCTCCTCGTTATCCTCGTCTTCGAACAAGCTCGTACCTAATTTCACTTTCGTCAACGAAAACGCGTTCCACGCGAACCGACAATACGCTCGTCCCAACGTTTCGTCCACGCGAAAGTGCGTCTTACAAAACTGCTCGAACTTTGTCGCGATGACTTTGCTAAACGCGAACGACGCTCGCAAATTATCCATGCCTAAAAATTGCTCCAATCGTTTCATTTCGGCAATTTCCAAGTCCTCGGAATCATCCGCGTTGAGTTTCGGAGATTTCGTTTTTCTCGTCGGCGCTTTCTTCGTTTTTGTATCCTCGTCGTCCTTCTTGTCCTCGGTTTTCTGTCTCTTCCTCGCGTTTTCATCTCCTTCTTCGCTCTCGTCCTCGTCCTCGTCCCTTTCATCTCCTTTCAAAAGAGGATGTTTCGTTTCCTCCCTCAAAATCTTCCTCAGCGGTTTGGCGCACACGCACGCGAAGGTCCGACACGCGGTGAAGAAATCCGCCGCGTTCACGCGAAAATGAATCAAAACGTCCCCTAAATTTTTCTTCACGAAGTACTCGTTTGTGTGTGCGTGAGATGTGAGTACGACGTACGCGATGACGCAATGCCACAGGTTTTTCGTCTATATATCAGAGAGAGAGTTCGTTAGAGAGATCAATTCAGAGAGAGAGAAAAGAAATAAAAGTAGCGCTTAATGAAACGTTCTTCGAAAGAGAGAGAGAATATGTATAAATAAAAACGCACCACGCCATCGCTCGCTTCTTTTTCTTCGCCTAGAATCTCTCTCGCTCGTAAAGACGGGAAGCAGACTCGTTCGATTTTCGAGGCGAAGATGTGTCAACGACGCATCGATTGGATGCAAAAATGAATCGATTTTAGATTCATCTTTTTCTTCTTCATCGTTTTCCTTCTCTGAAAGCTTCTTTTTCTTCATCTCTCTTCTGACTCTTCTCTGCCGTAAAGGTCGAGTTTTGAATAATTCGAGAAAGAGAGAGGAGGCGTTCGTCGTGAAAGGCGAGAGTTTATTATTCGCGCGCAGTAAATTACGTTTGTATCTGCTTTTAATGAGGAGAGATTTTGGCGGGAAAAAAATCTGATGCATTTTCACAAGCAGGCAGAAGAGAGTAAGAAGTACGTACTAAGAGTTTAGGGTGTAGGTCTGTATTTCTTACTCAAGTTTAGCTCGATGAGTGCGTATTTCTTACTCGTAAGTGCTTCGTTCTTACTCTTTAATAATGAGTCTGTATTTCTCCCCTTCGTAACTCCCTTTTCTCCTCAGAGAATAAGACGTTACTAAGATGTTACTGTCGTCTTCTTCTTTCCTCCTCCCGACAACAATCGCTTCTCAGAGGAAAAAAGGAAGAAACAACAGTAGTAAAAGAAACGAGGTGAAATGCTTTTCGTACGCTTCTCATTCCTCCTCCTTTTCGCCGTTCAAATGTCCCACGTGCGCAAAACCGTTGACGAAGCACTCGATGGCATTACGCTGCCCAAACGAGCACTCGATAGATATCGCGAGAGAAGGATTCGCGCACTTACTGACGACAAGAACAGTAACAGGAGATACTCGAGAGATGGTACAAAGCCGGAAACAGTTTCTCGACTCTAAAACGTTTGATTTTCTCTTCGAAGAGAAACTGAAACGAGAAGTGCTGGAGGCGGTGTCTCGATGCCTTGAAAGCGAAGAAAAGGAGGAAAACGCTGACGATGAGAAGAGCAATGGTATAAAGAGTAGCAACAGCGAGAAGAGCGAGAAAACGCAACATCATCCCGAGGATGGGAATACTAATAGTGGCTTTAAAGTTGGTCCTCGACGGAAAAAATTGGAGGCGAAGAAACGCGCGCGAGCGGAACAAGCGCTCGAGATGAAGAACAATAAGAGGAAAGAAGAAGAAGAGGCGGAAGAAGTGGTTTTTGTTACGATTGCAGACATCGGGTGCGGCGACGGGTACTGGTTGGAGAAGATTTCGAGGTGGTTGGTGTTTGGGGAAAACGATGAAGTCGTATCGCTGCGCGAAAGAGCGAGGAAACGGAACGTTCGATTTAGATTTATCGGCATCGACGCGAGTAAAGAAGCGGTGAGAGTCGCCGCGAAACGAATGATGATAACTACTACTGCTAATGAAGATGAAAGAATTTTAGAAGAAAAAGTAAACGGGGCGGAATTCTTCTTTGCCGTTGCGGACGCGAACGACGTGCCGATGGAAGACGACAGCGTCGACATTTCTTTGAGCGTCTTTGCGCCTCGAAACGGAAAAGAAATCGAAAGAACGATGAAAGAAAAAGGCACGTTCCTCGTCGTCTCTCCGTCGCCTTTGCATTTACAGGAGTTGCGCTCGAACGAGGCGAAAGAACGCGGGGTTATTTGTCTCAACATCGAAGACAACAAATCCGAACGCGTCGAAAAGCAACTCAAAGAATTGACGTCCTTAGCGCCAATTGAAAGTAGTAGTCGTAGTTATAGTAATAGTAGTAGCGAAATCATCGAACGCGCCGTTCCGATGTCTTCGCAAGACGTTCAACTCCTCCTAAAAATGGGCGCGTCCGGGTTCCACCAAACAGATGCGTCCTTAAATGCCGCGCGCAACTATTGGAACTCGAACAACACCGTGGCAAAAACAAGCGCTTCAGCGAGCGCAGAAAGAGGAGGAGGAGAAGGAGTAGGAGTACACGAAGAACCGCCGCATAGGAAGGTCACCCTGAGCTTCCACGTCCGCGCGTTTTCAAAACAGAAATAAACAGAACAAGAGGGCAACAACTAGACCTGTGATGACAGAGGAGTAAAGTAGTAGTGTTACAGCGAGAGAAAAAGAGAGAGAGCTAAAGAGATCTTCTTCTCGCCGCATCATTAATGTCGCTTTCGCGTATTTTCTCACATTTTCCAAGTGGTAGACGTCACAAAAAACGAGAATTTAAGCGCGATAAGACACCATTAACACCACCATTTTTTATACGAAACAAGGTTTACTTTCTTTCTCCGTTACGCGCACGACACGCACACCTGCGCTATACAGCCCATCTTTGCGTTCATCTTCTTTGCGGTCGTCGTTTGTGCATCTCTTATCTCGTCTTCTTCTTGCTCGGATTACTCGTTGGCGGCTCCCCCACGGGAAAGATTCCACGACGAGAAGATTATTCATGAGCACGAAACGAACAGCCTCGGAGGTTCTCAAAGACGCGAGGAAACTCGTCGTCGAACGGATGAAACGAGGAGGAGTACACAGAGGAGAAGACGTGGTTGCAAAACAACAAATTCGCTCGAATAAGAAGGATTTTTACGGAGCACAACAGACGAGTACGAGTAGTAGTAGTACTACTCCTACCAGCGCGTTTGGTCGGATCGAAAACGCGAGGAAGACTTTGAACGAGTACTGGTCGTCTTTTAGTAGCAGTAATAGTAAATTGAGCAGAAGGACCCAACAACAACGTTTGAATCAACAAAATCATCCGACGACGGAAGCGGAAGCGGGAGTAGAGGGAGGCGGTTCCTCGGCGCCGTCGTCGTATTTCTTTAACCCGTACTGGCAAAAAACCGAGCAAGTGATCGATTACGCGACCATAGATGCGGTGGCCAGAGCGTATAAGAAACCACCGAACCCGATTAGTTCTTTACGTCACGCCGGGGTGAAATTTCCGAACGTTTTGTTTCATCCGGCGACGTTGAGATGGTACAAGGAATATTGGATGTGTTTGTACGAGAAAGTGTTTTTAGAGAAGCCTTTTTTAGCCGCCTTGGCGACGAGTGTGTTTAAATGCGTCAGTTCAGACGCGTTCGTCCAAATATTCGTGGAAGGGAACACGCATTTGGATTATCAGAGGGTTGGGTGTTTCTTCGCGCTCGGCGTGGCGTACGTAGGCGCGTTTCAGTACTCTTTGTACAATCACATGTTGAAACCGCTGTACGGGGTGATGAAACCAAAGATGGGGATCCCAGGCGCGACTGGGGCAATCGTTGCCGCGGATCAACTCTTCGTCGCGCCTTTTGTATACTTTCCAACGTTCTTGGCGATTAAGATGTGGTCGGAAAACAAAACCAGCGCGGGAGAGTTTTACGGGACTTTGAAAACGTTATGGAACGATACGGTGTTTGAAACCATGCGCGCTTTGTGGATCGTCTGGGTACCCGCGCAAATGTTCAACTTCTGGGTCGTTCCGAGGCACTTGACGATTCCATTCATGAACATCGTCGGGTTCGGGTGGAACGGGATTTTGTCCTTCGTTCACGGACAGAGGAAGATTTTAGACGCCAAGGAGAGGGAGGAGGCGAAGATATTCGTGGAAAAAATGTCGCCTTTGTTGAGCGGAAGCAGAGAGGCGCATCCTTCTATTTCTTCTTCTTCTGAAGAAGAAAAAGCAAAAGAACGAGGCGAGGAAAAGAAAGAGGACGGATTAATCGCCGGCTTGATGGATTCTCAAGTGTCGACGAAACCACTTTTACAGTCGGAGCCGGAGGAGGAAGAGCCGGCCCCCGAGAACGAACCGCGAGAACAAGACGCGCAACAATAGAGAAATATAAACATGTGCATATAGAATTAGTCCGCAAATAGAATAACGATCGATATAGATTGATTGATCGATAGCAAGCAAACGCTTTTGTATTTTTATGTGATGTAGATGAAATGTACCAGTAAGTAGTAATGAAGAAAATATAATTTTTACACAAGGCGTCGTTAAGTTGATCAAAAACGGCGAGAGCGTCAAAGGCGTTGCCGCCTCTATCTCTCTCTCTCTTTCAATCGCGTCTACAGACCGTCCATCTTCTTGCCTAAATCCGAGGCCGTTCGCCCGTCGCCGGAGGTGATCGTGTCCTTAAACGAACCCCCACCTGGAACCATCGGTAACACGTGCTCTTGGTGAGGCACCATGATGTCCAACAAGTACGGCCCCGGCGTGTTCACCATGCGTTCAATCGCGCCTTTCAATTCGCTCATTTTCGTCACTCTCTCCGCGGGGACGCGGAATCCTTTTGCGATGGTCACAAAGTCTGGGAAAATCATCGACTCGTCTTTCGTTTCGTGGTACTCTTCGTGGTCTGGAGACCCTAAGTACGTGTGTCCTCTATTCGATTTATAAAATCGGTCCTCCCATTGTACGACCATGCCTAAATATTGGTTGTTCAAAATGAAGCATTTGACCGGCAACTGCTCGGCGTGCAACGTCGCCAACTCTTGAATGTTCATGACGAAGGACCCGTCGCCGTCGATATCGACGACAACTTTATCCGGTCTCGCGGCGGCGGCACCAATAGCTGCGGGTAAACCAAAGCCCATGGAACCTAAACCACCGCTCGATAACCAATTTCTCGGTTCGTCGAACAAATAGTGCTGCGCGGCCCACATTTGATGCTGACCGACGCCGGTGGAAATCACCGCCTCGCCGTTGGTCACTTCGTACAACAACTGAATAGCCGCTTGCGGTGAAATCTCGTCGTTTTGCAAGTTTGGCATCGGGAATGGGTGCAACTTCTTTTGTTCGTTGCATTCGTTTCGCCAGGCGGAAAAGTCCGGTAAGTTTGTCTCTCTGCTCATTTTCTCGTTCAACAATCTCAACGCCGGTTTGATGTTTGAAAAGATGGAACAGTGCGGTTTTTTGTTCTTGCCGATTTCAGCCGGGTCAATGTCCACGTGCACGATGGACGCGCGAGAGGCAAAAGCGTCTAATTTACCAGTCACGCGATCGTCGAACCTAACGCCAAAGGCCAACATTAAATCGGCGTTATCGATGGCGTAGTTCGCGTACACCGCGCCGTGCATACCCAACATGCGCAAACTCAAATCGTCGCTCTCCGGGAACGCGCCTAAACCCATCAATGTCGAGCAAATCGGAATCCCAGCCTGTTTTGCAAACTGTGTCAGTTCGTCGGAGGCATCCAAGCAACCGCCACCGGAATAAATCACCGGCTTCTTCGCATTCTTGATCATCTCCATGACTTGGTCGATTTGCGGCGAACTCGGCGGAATCGGCAATCGAGACAAGTACCCGTTCAAACTCACTTTCGGCGACCAATACGGCACGCTCATTTGTTGCTGCACGTCTTTCGGGATGTCCACTAAAACCGGTCCGGGTCTTCCGCTCGCGGCTAAGAAAAACGCCTCGCGAATAATCCTCGGAATCTCCTCCACGTTCATCACCAAATAGTTATGTTTCGTAATCTGCCTCGTAATCTCCACGATCGGCGTCTCTTGGAACGCGTCCGTACCAATCATCGCTCTCGGTACTTGACCGGTAATCGCAACCATCGGCACCGAATCCAACAACGCGTCCGCTAACCCGGTGACTAAATTTGTCGCGCCCGGTCCACTCGTCGCGATGCACACGCCAATTTTCCCCGTGGCCTTTCCGTACCCTTCCGCGGCGAAGACCTCGCCTTGTTCGTGTCTGCACAACACGTTCCTGATCCCAGTCGTCGAACGCGTCAACGCTTGGTGAATTTCCATCGACGCGCCGCCTGGATACGCAAACACGCAATCCACGCCTTCTCTTTCCAACGCTTCGACCAAAATATCCGCGCCTTTCCTCGGTTCGTCGGCGGCGAATTGCGATACAAAGGTTTGATCCGTCGGGCGTTGCGAGGCCAAATTTTTCATCTGCGACGTCGACAACTGCATCTCGGTGAACTGCGACGGGGAGATAAACGCAGGCTTGAGATCAGATTGGCGTCCTTGAGACGAAGGTGGTTCGGAGACTGCTTTGTTTTGCAAAGCTCTTTTCCCGCCTCTTAATTTTTCACCCGCGATACCACTTTTGCCTCCTTTTTTGCCACCATCGGAAGGGTTTTTACTCGCATTGCATCGAATACCAACACACGCTTTTTCTGCGCCTTTCCTCACCACTTTTATCCGCGTTCGAGAATCTTTCGAGGCGAGTAACCCTCTCCCGTTTTGTTGGTTCATCGTCATCTTTGTGCCGTTCGTGCGAGTGTTCGCGGTCGCGGCGGCGCAACGCATCAACGTCATTGTTCTTTCCAATTATATCTCAAGTAAAAGAATGCAACAACACAACAAAGAGAGTGACGCTCTACGTGTGCGTTTTGTGAGTACTATAATAAAACGAAAACAAAACAAAGAGAGCAGTAGTTTAAAAGCTCTCTCTCTCGCTCGCTCGTCTGCTTTTTGTTCTTTCTCGCGCTCTCTCAAAGTCTCGTCCTCTCTCACAAAGCGCAGCAGTGTGTGTAGAAAAGACACCCCAAAGCGCTTCAAAAGTGCGAGAAAAAAGACCGACGTTTTCCCTCTTTTTTTCAGCTTTCTTAAAGTTTAGGGTTTAGATAAGACCCTAAATGAGTGGCTCGAGCGTGTGCTCCGGAGTCGTCACTCGAGAGAGAGAAAAGACAAGTCAGAAGGACGAACGCGCGACGATGGGGGTGGATGATCATCAGCAAAGGCGGCTTTGTGTACGCGGGAGGAGCACTCGAAGAAGTCGTTACTCTCTCTTCGAAAAAAGAAGCTTTTTTGAAGCGTCTTCTAAAGTCCTTTCTTCTCTCTTTTTCTTCGTCGTCTTTGTCGTCTTTGCACACAACGCGTTCGCGAACGGAGATTCTTCCCCGACGAAGAAGAAGAATCCAATCAAAGTTCTCGGGTACCTCCCAGACTGGCGAATCGCGAACGAAACAACCTCCGAAAGCATCATTTCCGCGTTGTGCGCGCGGACAGACGCGATCGTTCTCTTCTCCATCGAGGTGGACGAATTTGGACGGTTGGAGAAGCTGGACAGATTGCCGTCGGCGTTGAATCTCGAAAGGCTGAAAAATGCCAAGAAACGGTTCGAGTGCGAAATACACGTCGCGATAGGCGGATCGTCACGAACGAACGGTTTTGCAAAAGCGACGAGCACGAAAGCGATGCGAAAGGAATTCGTGAAATCGGTGTCCAGTTTCTTGTACGAACAGTACGAGGATATCTTTGACGGGATCGATTTGAACTGGTCGTACCCGAACGACGAGACGGAGTGGCGGAATCTGGGAAAGTTCGCGAAAGCGTTGAAGAAGGATTTTCGGGAGCACGACAGGACGAAGAAGATAAGCATTGCGTATTACCCGAACGAAAACCAGGAGCAGATATTGGAGATGTTGGAATGTTCGGAGTTCGCGGATGGTTTACACGCGATGGCGTACGATTTGGACGATCGAGACGGGCACGCGAATTTGAAGTTTGCGACGCAGACGTTGAATTACGCGCAGGATTCGTTCACGGGGGGGAAGATTATGCGGCTCGGTGTGCCGTTTTACGGCAGGTCGATACCGGAAGATGCATCGACGGCTCCGGAGTGGCGGCCGTACGGGGACGTACTGCGAGATAATGAGTACGAATTGAAGGACGAAACGAACGTGGCAAAATCGAAAGACGGCGTCGAGGTGTGGTTCAACGGCAAAGATTTAATCAGGAAGAAAGTGGAGATGTGCCGATTGTTTGAAGACGTGTGTGAAGGTATATTCGTCTGGGAGTTAGGACAGGACGTATCGATGAGCGATATCGAAGACGACGAGGAAGAAGAGGGAAATAGCAAGAAGATTGATTTCCGGACGCGTCGCGAGAAATCTCTTTTAGCCGCGTTGACCCGAGCCGCTTGGGGCGACGAGAAATACGACGAAATGTTAGCAAAAGAGATGCAGTTTTATGAAGAAGATGAGAAGAAGAGAAAGAAGAATGCGGAAAAGGAGGAGGAGAAGAAGGATGAGCTTTAATTTTTTATATAAAATATTTATACGATACGAGTACTCTTTTACCTGGTGCGCTACTACAGCTTCCAATGCTTCGACGACGCCTCTAAGTAGGATTGTAAAATCTCTCTGACTTTCTTTCGGTACCGTTTCGCCTCTTCCATTCGTCGCGCGGACGTCGTCGGATCTCCTTTTTCCTTGTTGTTTTCTTCTCCTTTGCCTATTTTTTCTTCCGATTCGTCGGTTTCATCTAAATGTTTCAAAGCCGTTTCAATGGCACGTTTCAATCCTCTATTTTCTAAACGTCGATGGTCGGTGACGATTTCATCCGCGTCGACGGTATTCTTTTTACTCCTCCCAAACGAAGAAAACAATCTTCCTTTTTTCCGTTGATTCGCGCGTTCTTGCTTAGAAATTCTCTCCGCAGGTGTTAACGCTAACGTTTCTTTAACCCCTAATAACGCTCTCAGCTCCATCGCCAACTGTTCGCCTTGCATGCCTAAAATCCGCAACGCCTCTCTCACCTCGGGATCGCCGGAGAACGCGCTCGCACCTTTTTTAGCGTTTTCCAAATCTAACTGAACGATTTTCGGTAACCGTTTCAAATCTAAGCAACTCGAGTACGTTTTCGTATCTTCGTCGTCGCTCCAAACGAACGGTAAAATCGTGCTCATCACGTCCTCGTCGACGAATCCGTACGTGAAAAAAGCTCGCTCTAAATTTTCAACGCCGTAGGTTATTTTAATCTCGTCTTCGCTGGTCATATTGTCTTCAATTTTGGAAGGCACGCGTAACTCCACGGATTTCAAATCGTTCGAGAGTTGATACCGCGCGTTTGGTTTCTTCGTGGAGTGATTACACGCATCCACCAGAGGGACTAACGCTTCGACAATGACTCGACCGTTTTCGATAGGAATGGTCAGCGCTCGCGTCCAAAACAAAGCCTTCGCCCACAAAAATTCCTCGAAAGAAAGCGGAGAAGTATCGTTGGCGTTTCCCCCGAACAAACTCACAAAAACACTCGAAGACGAGGACGGTATGATCTCTTTCAGTTTTGGCAACACGTTCGCATCGAACGCGTCCTTCACCACAGTTTCGTATTCTTCCTTCAATCTCGCCTTCTGCGTCTTCACCATCTCGTACAACACCGTCCCTTTCAATCCTCTCTCAATCTCTCGTTCCGTCCAAAACATTGGCACTAAATCCATCCTCCTCGGTAAAAAATCCACGTACGCTTTCCACCCGCTCTCGCTTTTCAATCTTCTCTGCGCTAAAACAAACATCTGCGTCGCTTGTCGAGTGTCGATTTTGTTCTCGTCCAACATCTTCGTAAACGTCTCGCCCAAATCTTCGTCGCTCGCCGCCGTGGACGCGGAGACGATGTACGCATCCGGGACGTTCAAAACGATCGTTTCCCCGGACTCTTTTCTCACCGAACGTCGTTTTTCTTTCCTCGATATTTCGCCGTCGCTAAAGAGACCAAAATGAACGGGAGCATCTGCCGATTTGAGCGGTTTCGCGTGCGCTAAAATTCTATTCTCGTCGCCCAGAAAATGGTGCAATTTGGCAACCTTTTCGTGCGGCGTTAAACTCGATCTATCGTCTCTCGGATCTTTCGCGAGACGATCGTTCTCGTCGTTCTCGTCACTCGTCGGTAACGAATAATAGGCGAGCGCGCCCCCTAACGCCGCTAACCCGCCCCCGAGGAAACGACGATGCTGTTCAGAAGAACTTTTCCCCGCGTTGTTTGGGGAAACCGTTGAGAATGATTTCGAAGAAGAACACCCCCGATAAGCGGCGTTGCTGATGCTATTGCTGCTCCTTTTTCCATGAAGAAACAACGACGAGAACAACAGCAACGCTTTCTTGCCGTCGTTGGAGGTGTAGTTGTGGTCTTTTATGAGCAAGAGCCGCTTGAAAAACATCTCGTCAGCAGGCAAAATCTGAAGCAAATTCGTGAGAGCAACAGGGAAGCGATGTATTGACGCGCGGTGCTAAGTACCCAGGAGTAGTTTAATAAGAATACGAATAACAATAAGAATACAAATGCTAGTAGAAGATTAATTCGGAGCAGCAGCAACAGCAGCAGCATTAGGTCTCTTCTGCTTCTTCTTCTTCTTCTCTTTTGGTTTCACGACGAATCGAACCCCGTCTCTCGGCGACGCTCTCGTGCCGCACTCCACTCGCAAACGCGTGGTTTCCATCTTTTCCTTGGCGACTTTCCCGCGCATTTTCGACCACTTTTCGCTCTCTCGTCTCGTCTCGGAAACGATTTTGACCAGATTCTTCTTCAAACTTTTGTCGATGGTGACGCCAATCGGCGCGTTTTCAATCAACTCGGCGTTGAACAAAATCGGCGGCTTTTTCTTCTTTTCGGAAGATTTGCGCTGGAGGAGAAGAGCGAAAGAAGAAGAGGAGGAGGAGGTGGAGGAGGAGGACAACAGTGCTGCTTCTTTATCGCTTTTTTGCGCCAACTCGATAATTTTCCTCCAAAACAGTTTCTTTTCCTCGTCGGTGCACTCCGCGGTGACGGCGTTGACTAATTCGCACGCCCCTGAAATATCGCCGAGTTCAGTGACAATCACGTCCAACGCTTCAAGCACGCGTCCGTTCCTCGCTAACGCGTGCGCGTACGCGTCTGGGACGTAACAGTACGTTTCATTTGGATCGTTCAAATTTCCAGAGAAGAACTTCTTCGTTTGGGCGTCAAAAATGTCCTTCTTCTCTCTTCTCGAAAGCTCTAAAGGTAACTGGTCTGGAATAAACCTCGCGGATTTGACCAATCGCGACAACAACTCTTTCGGGTTCCTTTGCGCCGTGAGTCGACACACCGCTTCGTGATGCATGTGATACCGATCCGGATCGAGGTCGCACAACGCTTCGAGATACTTAAGTTGAGCGTCTCGTCGCTCGGATTCGTCGGTAAACTCGTCGCATCGGTCGAGTTCGGAAAGCACGATCGAGTCCGGGATGATGGCGTCCTCCGCCGCTACTTGTTTCTCGCTCATATCGCTGAGGTGGTGACGGTGGTGATGGTAAAAATCATTACTCTTACACTCGCACGCCGCGAAAACTTTCGCCGCTTTCACTGCATCCGCCACGAACAATTCACCGATTTTATCAATCGGGACTGAGCCACCTAAATTTCTCCGGTCGATGAAATCCAACGCCGAAATCGTCGGCGGTCGACCGTTCGAGAGATACGCTTCCAACGCTCGATCAACTTTACCGTCCATGACGTACAATTCTGCCAACGCTTCGTCTAATATCGATTGCGTTTCGCCAATCATCGTGCTGTAAGGCATGACGCTGGACTCCTCGAAGTTGTTCATGGAAGACGTGGACGCTACTTCTTGAATGGAATCTTCTTTGCTACCTTGACGACGACGATGATAGTGATGCTCATCGTCCAAGAATCCATCAATCGACTGCGCCGAAATCATTCGTCTCACTCTCGCTGCTTTCAAACGAACTTCTCTCGTCAAAGCACCGACGTCAAAACATTTTGCCGGCCACGTTTTCACTAAAGCTAAAAACGTTGGCTGCGTCTCCGGGTCGCTCAACGTCGCCATCAAGATGAGTTCGTAAGTCGACCGTTTCAGAGGCGCTTCTCCATCCGCATCGCTACTACCGGAAGTTACGGGAACGTAAAACGCTAAATCGCCGAGTTTGTTCACCGAGGCAAACTTCTTCGCCCAAAAGCGCCACTTCTCCGGATTTCTCCCCAACGCGCGCGGGCATCTCTTGGCTGCCAAGGCGTAGTTTTGAGCGTCAAACGCGCGCGTGACGGACACTTCTGCTACAGCTAACGCCGCGCCTTTGCGAAGTTCACCTAAGTGCTCGTATTTTTCGCATATATCTAGCGCTGAATCGTCGTCGTTATCTTTTTGCCGACGGAGCGCGTCGAATACGGTGTCTTGCGCGGACCGTTGTTTAGCGATTAAAACAACCTCCGAGGACGCGACGAGGTATTCGTGCTGCTTTGATAACAACGAGATGGATTTCAAGTTCGATGCAGATGATGTCGAGAAAGAAGAAGACGTTGAATCCGTAGGTTGGTAATGCGACATGCTCACCGTGTTTGGCGATATCACCGGACCAAATACGACGTCCGAGCCTGAAGATGACGTCGTTAAAGGCAAGGCGTCAATCCAAGATGCCTCGTCGCGCCAATCCGCGATGCGGAGTTCGACATTTGACAACGATACTGATTTCTTCTCGACTTCGTCGTTATCGTTGTCGTCTTCTTCTCTCGGAGGCCACCATGCTAAAAGTACCAATTTTTTGCTCGCGTACGGCGCGATACCGCACACCAAATACGGCGTTTGGAAAGTCGCACAAATCTCCACCCGTTTGACCGTATTATCGCTCTTCAGAGGCGGCGTTCCACTTCTTAATAATCCAGTGGTGATGGTGTTCTTGTTGTTCCCGCCGCCCGAGCTGCTAGTACTTCGCGCTATGCTTTCGATTAACGCAGCCGCTGCGTTTTTACTACCGCCCGCGTTGTTGTTCTTGCTATTACTATTTTCTGTTGTCGAGTTAGTTCCGTTACCGGTACCACCGCCGTTACTACTTTGTCGAATCCGAAACACGACCACGGCGTCTGCCCATGCCAACATCAACTCCGCGGACCCTTCCGTCGTGACTGTCTTATCGTTCCACGCGAATACCGGATCTCGTTGCGAGAACCTCGCTTTCGATCCTGGCGGTTTCTCCCACCTCGCTAATCCAACCGGCGCGGTCGCGTCTCGCAATCGCACGCCCGCGTTGGAGGCCCACGCTAAGACGTTGTGTCGCCAGGCTACGGCTCTGATTGGACCGTCGTTCTTTTGTAAGACGATCGTCTTTGCTTTTGTCATTTGCGAGGCGTTTTTTGTGTTCGCGAAACAGTGCAAAACCAATTCCGAGGACTGACGTCCTCCAAACATGACGAACCGGTTCCTTCGACTGGCGAAATTCGGGTCGATGACGCAACAGTTTACGGAAGATTTGTGCGTGACAGCTAAGGTCTCGCCGTCCACGTCATCGTGCACGCGAATTACTTTTTTCTTCTTCTTCGCGTTTATCAACTTTGGCGTCTTTGGAGCGCCATCGTCGTCGTCGTCGTCATCGTCATCGTCATCGTCGTCGTCGTCGACGACGACCACGTGTCTAACTCTCACCGTCCCGTTCGCCGAAGAAGAGCACAAAAACGTCCCGGTGGCATCAAACGAGATGCACGTGATGCTATTGTTGTTGTTGTTGTTGTTGTTCTCGTTGTTTTTGTCGTCGCCGTCGTCATCATCATCATCTTCGGAGGACTCTCTTTTAAACAGCGCCACCCGTTCACCCGTCTCGGTGTCCGCGACGAGCAAATCTCCGTTTGCAAATCCAAACGCGCACGCGACGCCGTTTTGCGACGCGCACGTTATCCTCGTTGTCGCTTCTCTATCATCGCCGTCAACATTTTCATCGTCGTCGGTCCCCGCTCCTCCTTTTCCTCCTCCTTTTCGCATCATCATCTGCGATATCGCTTTCGCGTACTTGAACGGTCGCCGTCTCATCTTCTTTTCCTCTTCGTTTTCGTTTTCTTCTTCTTCTTTCTCACACATTCTTTCCTCGTCGTCCGAAACATCGTCGCCGGCGCCAGAAGGAGTTCTAGGAGGAATAGTGTTGGGAACATTCTCACTGTCCGTCCTATTATTATTCATTAATAAACTTCTGTTCGTCGCGTCTCTGATCGCGTTCAGTTGTTTCAGCAGCTCCATGACTTTGTTTTCTTTCTGAGTCTTCTTTCTTTTCGCCTCGATATCCCACGCAAAGTGTGTTGTTATGTCAATAACAGCGCGGAATGCATCTCCAATGCACTTAGGGGTGATGCAACGATTTTCTTTTACTCTTTCTAAAGACTTTACAAACGCGCATAAAAGAGCTCTCTCATTCGTATTCACGCTTTTGCATCGTCATCTTTTTGCCGTCGGTGTGGTGGTCGTCTTTACGCATCGTTTTGTCTTCGCGTCGTCATCCTTTTCGCGTTTATGTGTTACTCTTTGTCGTTCAATTCGCGCAATTCGCCGCAGAAATATATGGAGATTTTCGCGCGTTACATTCGTCATTAAGAGTAGGAAACGGGTCGCGAAACGATGAAGAAGAAGAAGAAAGAAGACGAGGACGACGACAGAGAGACTTCTTTATTCAATCCTAGGGGTATCGATGCAAAAAATGCTCCTAAGATAGAGCGAACGTTTCCGACGGTGATGGAAAAGAAACGAGGACGAATAGTCTCCGTGTCCGGATTCTCGAGCGAGTGCGAGGACGTTTTGCACGAGGCGAGAGCGAGAGCGAGAAAGTTTGACGATACTAGTAACAACAAGAATAACGAGTTGGAAAAGAAACGAGCGTTCGTTTTGAGAGAGAGTGTACTCGGTGCAGAAGAGGAAAAGGAAAAGGAACGAATTCAATTCCCGCTGACCACCATCGGGGAGGATTTTTCGATTGGGCAGTCGAACGCGAAGAAAGAGGGAAAGGCGATGAAAGTGCGAGGACAGAGAAACGAGTGCTTAGAAAACACGAACTCGCAGGCGCAGATAACCACGACCATGTCCATGATGAAATGGCACACGAAAGTTATGCCGCCTCGATTGAGAAGGGAGATTGATTTAGCGAGCGTCGCGAGGCATCCGGTGAGGGCGAAGAGAAGAGGGAGAGAAGAAGACAAAGACAAAGAAGACGCGAAGAAGACAAAGAAAAAGAAGAGTGAAAAAAGTAAGAGTAACGTTATTCTCCACGTGGAAGTGTACGATAATTGGCAGTTTGTGAGGTATCCGAAACTGAATTGCGAGGTTTTAGTGCACGGCGATACCCGATTGACGCAGTTGAAAGACGAGATTGAGTGTTTGGCAGATTACAGGCAAGCGGCGGTCAATCACGGGTTGGTAAACGATTTGAGAAAAAAGAGCGACGATGATAACGGCACTGGGAAGAAGCGAAAGGAGAAAGAGAAAGCGAGGAGTAGCAAACACATCGGATACAAAGAAGCGAACGAGGCGAACGAGAGCGGATTTTTCTTCATCGAGAATGTGTTTTACGACGATTTGAGGAGCAAGAACAGCGTCAGTTTATCGAAAGGTATCGTGGACGCGTCGAAGAAGTGTTTCATTCGATGTCCTGGGATGAAATTGGACGATAGCGATGAAGATCAAGGAGGCGAAGAAGAAAACGGAAAGGGAAAGGGAAAAGAAAACGGCGCGTCAATAAAGAAAAAGACAAAGGAGAAAATCAAACCGTCCAATTTTACGAGCCGCGACATGCGCGAGACAACGTTTAGCGATTTAGAAATCATCCCGGGAAAATCGTATTTGTACAGACATCAAGGATCGTGCGATCACATCCTTCGGTTTCGCGACGTGCGAGTGGCAAACATGGACTTGGAAACCGCGAAACTCTCAGGCGAACACTATCCAATCGTCATCTCGGAAGCCAGGAAGATGCGGAAACCGTGCATGTGCTGCGAGATTCACGACGCGACTACGACGGCGTATGGCGATAATATGGCGGTATGTTCGCCATTCTTTTGGTGCGATTCGTGTTTTAATGCCGCGCATCCAACCGAAGAAGAGAAGAAAGGGACGGAAACGTACCCGTACTTTTTTGAATAGAATAGAAACGCGCGTTTAGTTTTTTTAGTAGTTCTTGCATTTTTAGGTACTCGCGGCGCATCACGATCACTCATACTTTTTTACGGCTTTACTTTGCGTCATCAATATCGTAATTTCCGCTGTTATCGATCAAGCACGGCGTTGCTCGAGGCTTGTGCGGCTTCACCCCTTCCTCCGCCGCTACCGCTACTAAACCGATGCGTTCGGTCACCCCGCAGTTGCCGTGCGACATGCCCGCCTTGGCGCACATCGACTTGGACGACGCGCCAAGTTGCACCGCGCTGACAAACTGTAACTTCACGTCGTTCGGGTGTAAACCAGTCGCTGCGCCAATTTTCCTTCTCAAATCGTTCTTCGAATCCTCCTCCTTCACGGCGATCGGAATGAGAGTACCTTTCTCGCCCCACGGACCTTTGTGAATCATCTGTGTGGTTGTGTGGTTGGTCAAAGAAAGAAAGAAAATTTTAAGAAAAAAAAACGCTCCTAATAAAAGTCGCTTTTACTCAAAGCCACCCCGGTGGTTTACGTGCAAAACCGCGGGTCGTCGTCGCACCATCCACCCGCATTATCGTCGCGGCGCCAAAATCGCATTTGCGCGCGTACACGCGTGCGCGCACATGCACACATCCAAACTTGCGAATGAGAGAAAGAGAAAAAAAAAGGCGTTACGAACAAAAAGAAAAGAATCTCCCCAAACCCTTCGAAAGCTTCGTCGTGTGCGCGCGCGTACCTTAACTTCTGTCGTTCCACCCATGATGATGAGAACGAGTGCAAGTGGCACTAAATACTATCGTCGTTAAAGTGTGTATGTGTATACCTTTCGCGGGCAAAAGCAGTCTCTTCTTTTGTGAGCTTTTTAAAGTGGCGAGTGGAGTATTTTTTTTCACATCATCGGAAAAAATCGAACACACAGACTGAGACAACAAAACCCCATTTGCTGTGTGGCAAAGAAAAGGAATAATAATGGGGAAGAACCTCTCCGGCGCGCAGAAGAGGAAGAAGAAAAAGGAGAGGGAAAAAGCTGCAGCGGAGGCTCGAGCGGATATGGAGCGGTTGAAGCTTGGACCGACGAAGTTGTGGACCGGATTGGTGGTGCATCACAAGGATGTGTTTGTCTCGCATGTGATTTCGAAATTGAATAGGACAGATCGGTTTTTCTTTTCAAAGGTGAATAGAGAGAGTTGGAGTGTGCTTGCGTACGCAGGGGTAGAGCTATTATTGAAATTACAATGGTGTGTTCACGAATGTTCATCCATCTCGACGTTGGAATGGGCGTGGAATAACACAGGTTGGGGAGAGAAAAGTATAAGTGGAAGAGTGAGAGATCAAGCCTGGTTTTGCTGGCAAGTTGCTTGTACGAACAAACTCGAGTTTCTCAAGTGGGCGAGAGATGTAAAACATTGCGAGTGGGATGAAAAGACGATTCTTCAGGCAGCAGATAAAGGTAATCTCGAGATGCTGAAGTATTGCTTTGACAATGATTGTCCGTGTGATGAAGAAAAGTCGTGTGAACTAGCTGCTGATGGAGGACACCTCGACTGTCTTCGATTTCTTTTCGACAAACTGAAACCTTCGCGAAAGACGGAAAAAGAAGCGGCAGGACAAGCAGCATGCGGTGGTCACATGGACATGTTGAAATATTTCGTCGAAGAAAGAAAGATATCTGATGAGGTGAAGAGTGACTGCGTGGGAAACGCTACAATGTATGGCCAACTCGATTGCCTCAAATACTTAGTCGAAGAGGCGAGAGCGCCTCTTACCGACTGGCGAGACATCGCTTTCGCTCGGTATAACGAGCATACCGAGTGCGAAAACTACTTGCGAGAGAAAGGGTGCCCAGAACCAACGGACGAAGAATACACCACATATTGTACAGTGAGGCACCGAATAGAAGAAGAAGCACGGCGGCAGAACAGCAGAGAGTGAGAGATTTTGTTTTCACCTTTAAAGAGACACGCACACAGAGACACACACTTGACCAAAACTGCCCTCACAAAGTTTTCCCCCACTTTCCGTATATGACTTCGCTCGTCCTCGGTTCTTCGTTCCGTTTTTGCTGCCGTCAATTATTCACGAGAACAACGAAAACAAAAACTACATCTACGGCGCGAAGGAGAGCCGCAATCTTTTCCTCTTCTTCCTCGATGAAGAATAAGAGGAGTAGTATTAAGAGGAGAAACCAAAACGAAGAAAATTGGAAGTCGTTACGAACGACGAGAGATGATTTGAGTTTAGATCGAACGCTGCCGACTGGACAATCGTTTCGATGGCAGAAAGTAGAAGAATACGATGAGAATGATGAGAATGAAAAGAAGTATTCGACGTACGTGGGCGTTATCGGTCGAAGAGTGGTTCAGATTCGAGAGCGAATGGAATTCGAAGAGGAGGAGGAAAAATCTTATGAAACAACAACCATCGAGTTTCGCGTGTTGAATACTAACGAGAGCAACATTTGCAAAAACGAGGATAAAGAGAACGGAGAACAAGAAGAAGAGCAAGTCACGAAGGACGTGCGAGCGTATTTTAACCTAGACGACCCGATTCCTTTGAAAGACTTATTCGAGCAATTCTCGAAAGCGGATCCGTACCGGTTCGGACGGCTGAGCGCGTACGTGCGAGGCGCGAGGACGCTCCGGCAACCACCCGCGGAATGTTTGATTTCGTTCGTTTGTTCGAGCAATAACAACATAGCGAGGATTAAAAAGATGGTGGAGAGTTTGTGCGAGAAGTACGGGGAGGAGTTGGTGTGCAATGTTAGTAGTAGAAGTAGTAGTAGGAGTAGTGGTAGTAGTGGTAGGGACGACGACGAAGAGGACGAGGTGAACGACAAAGAAGAGATAAACGAGAGTAAAATCTATCACGCGTTTCCAACCGTCGAGCAGTTGGCAGAAAAATGCGACGAACAAACGTTGCGTGATTTAGGATTTGGATACAGAGCAAAATTCATCCCAGCCATGGCGAAAGAACTCGTCAAACGAGGCGGCGAGGCGTACTTACTGAAATTAAGGGACGCGCCGCAAACGGAAGAAGAGAAGTACAGAGCGATTACGGAATTGACGAGTTTACCGGGCGTCGGTCCGAAAGTCGCCGGGTGCGCGGCTTTGTTTTCTTTGGATAAGAAGAGCGTCGTGCCGGTAGACACGCACGTCTGGCAGCTCGCAAGAGAACATTTCGATCCAAACGGAGAGTTAGCGAGCATGGAAACGACGGCTTCGACGTCGAAAGGAAGCGCGAACGAAGAAGAAGCAGAACAACAACGACACAAAGAATCATCCACGCCAACGACCCCGACAAAACAAAAGGACAAACCACTCTCCATAACCCCGAAAATGATGAAAAGATGCGAGGAAATGCTCGTCTCCATCTACGGCGCGTACGCCGGTTACGCGCACACCGCGTTATTCGTCGCCGAACTCCCAACCGTTCGCGAGAGTTTACCCGAACATCTCCGCACGCCGACGAAAGCGGATAAAAAACGAGGAGAGAAGAACGGCGAAAAGAAGCCTGAAAAGAAGAAGAGAAAGTTTTTAAAGGTCGACGGCGAGAACAAGAGCGATGATGATGGCGCGTAATATGTATAATAGCTCAGAGAAAGACATATTGTTATTCGTGCATTTATGCACTCAGAATAGAAATACACGCATAGATAGACACACAGAGAGAGAGAGAGAGAGAGAGAAAGAGAGAGATGTTATTCGCTAATCGTTTATTCAATAATGAAAGATGGTATCTCTCGCTCGCTCGTAAAATTTTCCTCTCTCTGTGAGTCTCACTACAAAAGCAGACAACTAAATTTGGATAAATGCGTCACAATTTGACGCGTACCCGACGACGACGTAAACGACGACGATGCGATCTACCACCCCCACGAACAACTCGTTCACGACCACGACCACGACCACGACGCTCCGTAGTAAACGCATTACTGTTCACAGATGTTGTGTAACCCGGGGCGGCGGCAGAAGCGCTGAAAGGTCGTCGTCGTC
>Ga0209309_10000461_pt1 | contig 48695 bp, 50 predicted proteins | sample COGITO_mtgs_1204_2_FD_184807 | JGI IMG/M metagenome (GOLD analysis project Ga0209309, IMG submission 184807) | Pelagic marine microbial communities from North Sea - COGITO_mtgs_120412 (SPAdes) (version 2) | ecosystem: Environmental > Aquatic > Marine > Epipelagic ... | reverse complement strand
GATTGGATAATTAGGATTTTAGGTGGCGGTTTACAAAAGTTATTGAAAACCTCTCGCACAGAATCGCTTTCAGCGACGGCAAATATTTTTGTTGGCCAAACTGAAGCACCGCTGATAGTTAAGCCATTTATAGCAACAATGACTAAATCGGAATTGTTCGCAGTAATGGTAGGTGGCTTAGCCACTGTGGCAGGCTCTGTAATGGCCGGTTACGTTATTATTGGCGTAGATCTTAAGTATTTAATAGCAGCGAGCTTTATGGCTGCTCCAGGTGGTTTTTTAATGGCCAAGATGATTGTGCCAGAAACTGAAACGCCTAAAGATAACTTAGCTGATTTAGATTTAGATGACGAAGATAAGCCTGTAAATGTAATTGATGCAGCTGCATCAGGTGCAGCAAACGGTATGCATTTAGCACTTAATGTAGGTGCAATGTTACTTGCTTTTGTAGCGCTAATTGCACTACTAAACGGTTTATTAGGTGGTATTGGTGGGTGGTTTGATTACCCAACATTAACGCTTCAAGAAATATTAGGTTATGTATTTGCTCCTGTTGCATGGTTACTAGGTGTGCCATGGGATGAAGCAATTATAGCCGGCAGCTTTATTGGTCAAAAGATAGTAGTGAACGAGTTTGTTGCTTACTTAGACTTTATAAATTATCGCGATACGTTAAGCGCGCACACACAAGCAATTGTTACTTTTGCTCTATGTGGCTTTGCTAACTTATCATCGATAGCCATTTTACTAGGTGGGTTAGGCGGTATGGCGCCTAGTCGGCGGAAGGATATCGCACGCTTAGGGCTCAGAGCAGTGTTAGCAGGATCTATGGCTAACCTTATGAGCGCAGCAATTGCTGGGTTTTTCCTCTCGCTAGCTTAGAAACTTATTGAGATGAACACCGGTGTTGCAAAACAAGAGGATAGCGCTTTAAGGGGTTAAAGCTCTATCTGACTTGAACGATACTTCACCAAGGGCCGCAAGGCCCTTTTATCGTTTTAGAGCATAGTTTTTTAGCTTCAATTACTTCAGACCTCAAGCCGTTTACCTATCTAGCCTCCTTTATAGTTGTACATAACTCAAATAAACCAATATCTTAGTAACAAGTTCACATAAATAATTTTTGTATTTTTCATATTTTCAGCCACACTTATATTACTTAAGCTAACCGAATGACGATTCGCTATTGTGAAATATATTCTTTATTCCCTTCTTTTTACTTGTTCCGTGTATATTCAAGCAAAGGAAACTCTGCTTGTTGTAACTGAGTTAGCGCCACCAAACCAAGTATTAATTAATGGCGAAGTTGCAGGTGAAGGTACTCAATTTATTAGGGATATATTTGCTGAGGCAGATCTCACACCTAACATTCAAATGTATCCTTGGGCACGTGCTTATAAAATTGCAGATGAGTTAAAAAATACCTTTATATACAGCCTTGCACGCACTGTAGAGCGAGAAAATAAATTTTATTGGATTGGACCAGTTGGACGATTTGAGCTGGGCTTTATCGGCCTATCAGAGCGAAATGATCTTATTATTAATAATACTGAACAAGCAAAAGTGTATAAAATTGCAATGCAACGCAACGACTTTTCAACACAAACCCTTACGAAACTTGGATTTGAAGCTGTTTTAACCTCTGACATTCAAAAATCATACTCTTTACTATTAGCTAAAAAAGTAGATTTAATTGTAGACGATCCATTATATATGCAGCAGATGAGCGACTATCTAAAGCTCAAACCAGCACACTTAAGGTTTATTTATAAAATAGATGAGCTAACAATTGATGCTTATTTAGCTGCGAATAAAAAAACAGATATGCGTTTAGTTGAAGCACTACAAGCTGCATTTTTAAAAGTAAAAAAAGATAAAGGGCTACCTTACGAAAGGTAAATTAATAATAGTGGGGTATTTATAAGCAGCAAAGTCACCTTTCGTTTTTAACTTTTTATACTCATTGTTAAATCGCTTTATAATAGGTTTAGGTACCGATTATTAAATGCTATGTAATTACCAGCAAACTTAGGATGGGGTGATTTTTTCCCTTCACTACGTCAGTTGCTTTATATCCAAAGAGCTCTAGCTATACTTTATTGTAACTTTTGAACCTGAAATTAGATCTATTTTTCTTTTTGAAAACAAATCCATAAATTGTTTTTCGTCTCCAAAAATCAGTAAATTCTCATCCGTTTTAAAGCCAATTTTATTTACTAATAACTCATATGTATCACCTCTTACAATTTAAAAAAAACTGCTTTGCATATTTTGGATTATTTATACTAATACCAATAAATAGAGGTTCACGTTCGGTGTTTTTAGCAATTAGAACAAGACCTAAGTGAGGGTCTTTTTGAACTAATACCAATCTGCTTATGTATGGGGTCTATTTAACATTAAGGAAATTACGCTAGAACTAGGCAAAAATTTTTGTATCTAGTTGTTCTAAATAAAAAATTTTTAACGACGTTATAGTGCAATTTAATTCGTTAAATTGATCAAAGATTTATGCAGGTTGGTATAAATTATAAGCATGCTCCCAAAGAGGCAATTTAAACTCGCTGGTTATAGCAATAGCTGTGCAAATATCTTTTACAATAGCGAGAGTAATACCAACAAGCTGATCTTTGTTGTTTTAAAATTATAAGGGAGAAATGTTCGGTATAAATTACAAGCTTAAACTCACTTGCATTAGCGCAATGGCTTAGAAGAATGACTTAGAAGAATAGAAAAACAAATATTAGATGGGGCTTAATAATAGCAATATCATTTAGCTAATTTACATTGGTAATGGGCGTTGTTTGGTTTGAGTCAAATTTCAGACACAAAAAAAGCGCCTTAAGCGCTTTTTTTCATTTTACTTAAAAAGTAAAATTATACAGCTGTGATGTTATCAGCTTGTGGACCTTTTTGACCTTGTGAAAGAGTAAACTCTACACGTTGGCCTTCAGCTAAAGTTTTGAAACCTTCGCTTTTGATTGCTGAGAAATGTGCGAAAACGTCTGGGCCATTTTCTTGCTCGATGAAACCAAAACCTTTAGACTCGTTAAACCACTTAACTGTACCTGATACGATGTTAGACATTGTAATATCCTGAAATAAAAATAAAAATATGCTCATAAGAGCGGGTGTAGCAAAAAATGAGATGGTACTTTAAAAACTTCAGGACGGAACTACAAGTATTACTTATATCGAAATGGAGATTTATAGCTTACATGCTTTCTTTCTAGCTGCGGCCCACTATATAGAGTTTAAATAATATGTCAAGTACCTATCTATAATCAGAATGATAACAACCAAAACAGCTTTTATTTATTATTAAAATTCAAATTCTAATGCGAGCCTAAAACTATGGTTTTTTTCTGATTGGCTTATCTCAGTGATGAAACCTGCTTCCCACTTTAATTGCTTTTGCCCATCAAAGCGCTGTAAACCTATAAAGCCAGGCCCTATACCAACAAAGTCTTCTCCTACGTAAACCTCTATAGAAGGCTGAAAAGCAGAACGATAGCGATAGCGATATTGTGCTCTAAACTCGCTTTCCCATTCATTTTTAATGTCTTGCCCCCACTCATAAACCAAAAAAGCGTTTAGTGTAAGGCTCGTTTTTCCAAATTCTTTTTCGATCACAAAACCCGAAGTTGCTTCATACACATCTTCATTATGTTTTTTTTCAAGCTCAAATAATGCCCCCCAATCGGCCCATAATTTACCTTGCTCAATTAATTGCCAACGTAGCTCAAGCTCATAAGCCTCTAAACCAAAGTCGCCGTTATCGTCTCGCTCACCAACTATGTAACCTTCTAGTGCCATTGTATCGTTAATAGCACCACCGCCACCCAAACGCTGCGCTAGTATGTTGCCACTATCTGTTTGGTGCGACACTAATCGCCACTCAAACTCACGCTCAAAAGGCAGAACATAGGGATGATATACCTTATCAACAACAATACCATCGGCCTTTGCTTGGATTGAGAATACCAACAAACAAAGAACGGTAAAACTAAGCGCTAAATATAGGTTAAGTGCTTTCATACACGTTCCTTAGTTATTGAAGCTGGAATAACGTAACAAAGTAATACAAATAATACGCTGCTTGTACTATATATAAGTACACTCATTAAATCAGGAGTGGCCTCGTAACCAACCAGAGCACGCAGTACGCGGCCTAGCTCAGAGTTTTCGCTTAACAAATCACGTAAATCCCACACTGTTGAGGTGTTTGTAATTAAATCTATTTGACTTGCCAAATCCAGTGCAACTAATAACTTAGCCGCGCTGTTAAAAGCAAGCAAAGTAAAAAGCGGATACATACCAAAGCGGTACTTAATTGCATTCATTAAAAAGTACAGCAATACGCTAAAACTTAAGCAAATCCCACTGCCTAATAAAGTGCCAATAAATAAGCTTTGCCCTGCATCACTATTTTGCCAAAAACTGGTGAGGTAAATAATATAATGGCTTAAATACAATGCTACTGTACTGATAACTGCGATATAAAATGCCGCTAACTTTTGCTTTAGTGCAAATGCCAACACAGCAATAAATATAGTAATACAGAGCCCTATTTGCGAGTACTCTAACCCTTGGTGTTCAAACCATTTGCTCACCCATGATGCACTTTGCATGTACGAAAACGACATTACTGCGCCAATTAATAAAGCAGACCCTATTTGCAAAGAGCTCTGTTTTTTAACTACTTGTAGTAGCACTAATAAAATAGCCACCGGTAGTAATTGGTTAAGGCTCATGACTAAACTAGTTATTAGCATGCTGCGCCCCTTCATCGCTAACTATTACAACGCCCCTTGCTGTATTGGGCGAAAACTCACCAAAAAATTCGTAATGCCCTTTACTGAGCGGTCCTATATAAATAATGCTCTTACGATTTGGGTAGAGTACTTTTTCTCTGTTTAGATCAAAGCTATCAAACTCTTCTGGTGTGCTGTCTTGGTTTTCTATCAATAGTTTTACTTTTTTGTTTGCGGGAATAATTATTTGCGAGGGATAAAACAAATGATCTTTTAAAATAATAAGATACTCTTTACTCGCCGCGTTAAACGACAAAAATAGCAAACAACAAAGGCAGTGATTAAATAAACGTTTAGTCACTTTTTACTCCTGTAAAAGTAACCTTAACGGTTAGTCCGCCTAAAGAGCTATTCGCTAAATGAATACTTGCGCCATAAATAGCAATTATGTGTTGGACAATCGCCATACCTAAACCCGCACCTTGCTCGCCTGATGGATGTTGATCGCCCCCCACGCGATAAAAGCGATTAAATATTCTCTCTTTTTGCTCTTCAGTCATGCCCGCACCAGAATCATCAATTTGCCAACTATAGCTGTTATTACTTGATGCTAATTTAATTATTATTTGACCATTATTGGGGGTGTATTTTATGGCATTGCTAAGTAAATTAGCGATGAGTGTAGTTAATGTAAACTCATCACCATTAATTACAAAATCATCACCTTCAAGACTAATAGTTTGGTTTTTTTCATCTATTTTTTCGTATTGCTCCGATACGACTTGCTGAGTAATCGCTAGCAATGACTGTTCACTAAACTGCCTCTGCCATTGCTCAGGCTGGGTGCGCCCTAAAATTAGCATTTGTTCAACAATATTACTTAAGCGATTAATGCCTTGTGACATTGCTTGGAGTTCTTGATGGTTTTGCGAGTTGCTTTGCTTACTAGCTAAATTGTGTACATTAATTTTTAAGCTACTGAGCGGGGTACGTAATTCGTGAGCTGCATCTGAGGCAAAAAAGCGCTCTCGTAAGTAAGCGGTTTCTACTCGTTTAAATAAATCGTTTAAACGATTAATAACAGGTTTAATTTCTTCATCGGTTACCTGCCAGTTAATTGGCGTAAAGTCGTTTGCTTGGCGAGTAGCCAACTGCTTAGATAATCGAGTAAGAGGGGCTAATGCGTATTTAACAAAAAAACTTATAAAAATAGCAAGCAGAGGGACAGCCCATAACATAGGTAACATTGCAGATAAAATAACGGCTTCAGCTAATTCAAACCGCTTTGACATAGGCTCAGCAACGATGACTTTACGGGTGTTTTTACTCATCACAAACACTCGCATACGCTGCCCTGCTACATTGGCAGTTTGAAAGCCCTCGCTAAAACTAATTTGGTTATTCTTTAAACTCGATGAGCCACTAAGTAAACTATTATTTTGCCAAATTTGATACAACAACTGAGCACTATTATTGCTTACTTGTACTGCATTTGTGCTTAGTGCTAATGGTTGCTCAATTAAAACGCCAGCCACTATTTTAAGTTCATTATCAAGCAAGTTTTCGCCGTGGAGCATGCTTTTTTGATAGCCTTTTACTAATGCTAAAAAACAAGTAAGCACCATCATTGAAAGTAAAATTAAGGTCAGACGTTTACGAATAGACATTTTCAACCTCGAAAGATAAACACACCCTAACGCTTACCAACCACGTATCCAATGCCACGTAAGGTTTTAATAAAATCGCTAGGGAACTTTTTACGAAGATGATGAATATGCACCTCTATGGCATTAGAGCCGACTTCTTCACCCCATTGGTAAAGTTTGTTTTCGAGTTGTTGTTTTGATTGCACCCTTCCCTGATTTTCCATCAGCGCTTTTAAAAGCATGTATTCTTTTCGTGGTAGTGTAAGTGATTGCCCACTTAGTGCAACTGTATGAGCAGAGGTATCCATTACTACATCACCACAGCGCAATAAGCTTGATTGTGTTTGGTTAATGCGCCGGCTTGCTACACGTAATCGAGCAAATAACTCAGCAGGATCAAACGGCTTTGCAAGGTAATCGTCTGCTCCCATATCTAGCCCTTGGACTTTGTCATCAATACTGCCGCGAGCAGTTAAAATAACCACCGGAATAACTTTTTTTTGTGCTTTAATATGCTTTAAAACTTGCGAGCCGTCGCCATCAGGTAATCCTAAATCGAGAATAACAAGCTCAATCTCACCACTAGAAAGGTACTCTAAGGCGTGCTTAACTGTGCCACTATGCTCTACGCTGTAGCCCTCTTGACGCAAAGAGCGAATAAGCCCTTGCGCCACTAAATGATCGTCCTCAACGAGTAATAAATGCATTATGTGTTTATCTTTTTAGTTTTTTATCTACTTTTGCCAATAGCTGACTTATTGCTTGTTGGCGATACTCATCTGCTTTTGCACGAGTATCACGAATGCCCGCTGCTTGTGCTACAAGTAGTCGTGCTTTAGCTTGTTTATAATCGCCTTCGTCATACAAATATTCACCGTATAAGTAATTAGTATCAATGCCTTCGAGATTAAAAGCGAGGGCTTGTTTAAATAATTTTTCAGCTTTGTCGTCATCACCAAAACCAATTGGCCAACCAGGTACTTTGCTATAAAGCGTTGCAAGACTTGCGTAAGCTGAGCTATTTAATGCTGTACCATCAATTGAGAGTGCATTTTCAAGTGACGCTTTAGCTTCTTTTGCTAAACCAAGTGCGCCCAAGCCACCTTTTGCGCCTGCAAAGCTGGCTAACACAATGCCATTCCAAATGTGTGGTTGTGCCGAGCCTGGATAGTTTTTAACAAATAACGCGCTTTGCTCACTTAGTTGTGTAAACGCATCTATTTGCGCATCATCTTCAAGTTCGTAGTTAGCAATTGCCCACTTTTGTTGAATAGAGGTTAAGTCTTGTGTTTCATCTGCGTTTACTGCAGTTGTAAATACAGTTGTTAGTATTAGAGATAATGCTAGGGTAAATTTATACATAATTTTGTCCTCGTGTGTTTGTTAACTTAAAAAGCGTTTAATTTTAGGAAGTTGTTTTGCAATAGCGTTATCAACAACGCTTGGGAATGCGCCATTAATACGTGCAAATAATTTCTCAGGAAAACCAATAAAACGCCTTGTTTGATTCGAATTTATAAGTGCTAATAACTCTTGAGCAACTAATTCTGGCGAGTCCATTTTATTACCGAGCTCTTTATTCATTGCCCGCGCTTTACTGCTATTAATAGATGTATCTGTCGCTCTTGGTGCTAAATAGGTCACGTTAACACCTGAGCCGTTAAGCTCACGCGAGAGCGCCTCTGTAAAACCACGTAAACCAAATTTACTGGCGCAATAAAGTGTTTGAAACGGGTAACCAATACTGCCAAACGATGATCCCACGTTAACAATGGTGCCTTTGGTATACGCTAACTGCCCTAAAAATAGCTGGCATAATTTAATAGGCACCGACAAATTAGTAGTAAGCATATTATCTATTTGCTCATTACTTGTGTGCTCAAGGCTTTGCATTGTATTTATACCGGCATTGTTAATAAGTAACCTAACGCCACCGAGTTGCTTGGCTTTTATTGCTAAGTTAATGCGTGTTGTATCGTCGGTTAAGTCGCCTGTAAATATTTCACTTTCTGGGCATTCACGGCTCAGTTTTTCAAGGTCTTGCGTATTACGTCCTACAAGCAGTAACTTCCACCCTTTTGCATATAGGGCTTTAGCAATCGCTTGCCCTATTCCGCCGGTTGCGCCAGTTAGCACACATAAAGCGCTACTCATGCCAATTTGCCTTGTGCGCTTGCTTTAAAAAACGGTTCGTCATCGAGCCCACGAAATATATCGCCGTATAAACGATAAAAGCACTTTGCACCATGGAGTATGGCTTGTTGATCCGCCTCATTTGTTATTTGATTCATTAGGTTTTCAAAAAACTTTACATGCTCTATATCAAGTGCGCCATGAGAGGTTAAATAACTAAATGCTTTTTTAGGTAAGCCAACAGCACTTGCGATGTTTGAAGCCGCGCCATCAGCAAGCGATATAGAAGTGCCTTCAAGCACATGTACCATGCCAAAAAAGCTCAATGGGTTTTTACGTGCAATGGAGTCGTACGCATACGACACCATCATTTCGGTAGCAAATTGCGGCTGACTACACCTTACTGTTTCTTTGTCAAAACCACAGGCTGCAATATCATTAAGTACCCACTCTTGATGGCCAATCTCTTCTTCAATGTATTCTGCGACGGCTTCGCGCAACCATTCTTGTTCGTCGGTTAATCGTGCACCAACCGACATCATTAATGGCACAGTGTGCTTAACATGGTGATACGCTTGCGCTAAAAACGAAGCGTATTCTTCAAGTGATGCTTCACCTTTAAAAACACGCTGAATAATAGGCGCTGCAAGCAGGTAGCTTTGCTCTTGTTTAGTTTGCTCTTTAAGGGTGTTAAAAAAATCACTCATTAATTACTTCTCCAAGTCGGTAAAATTGCTCAAACACAGCATGGTACTGCTTACTTATGGCATCTCGTTTTGGGCGATTATTTGTTGTTAATAATCCTTGTTGCACACTTAATGGGGCAGTTAAACGATGCCACTTTTGAATTCGTGCATAGTCGGGTAGTTGTTTATTAATTGCGTTAATATATTGAGCTAACACTGGGTTACTTAGCTTTGAATCGGCATAAATAATGGCGGTTAAAAAAGGTCGACCTTCACCAAACACAACCGCTTGTAAAATACCGCTTTGACTGAGTAATAGTGATTCAGGCCACTCGGCACTGATGTTGCGACCCATGCTGGTAATAATTAGGTTTTTTAGGCGGCCTTTAATAAATAAGGTATTTTGATGCTGCTCGACCAGATCACCGGTTGCATACCACTGGTTTTTGTCGTGTGGTTGATGGTTTAAGTAACCTAAAAACAAATCGCCTTTTATAAAAAGCTGGCCATTTTCAATTTTGGTTTGAATATGAGGCAACACAGAACCTGCACTTTGGAGGTTATCCTTTGTGGGCGTATTTAAACTAACGACAGATACTGCCTCAGAAAGGCCATAACCTTGGTATACCGGTAAGTTTAAATTACGCGCTTTGGTTAATAGCATTTCGCTGACACGCGCACCACCTACGGCAATAAACTGTAACGAACTAGGCGGTTGCCACCCATCTTCTGCAAAAGTAACTAAGCATGCTAATAGTTCAGGCACTAAAATAAACGTGTTTGGCTTAACTTTATCAATAGCAGCTATAAGCTGTGCAGGCTGTTTTAATGCAGTTCCAACAAAGCCTAATTCATCTAACGGCATTAAATGCACTGTACCGCTACTTTTTAAAGGGGCATACACGCCGGCTATATTTTCAAGCAATACAGCAAGCGGCAATAAACACAAATGAACAGGCTTTTTAATATTAATTTTATCGCACAGAGATTGCGCAACCTGCATTTGGCTATTTGCAGATAAGCACACACCTTTAGGTTGCCCAGTTGAACCAGACGTAAACGTTACTTTTTGAGTTTCTGGAAAATAACTGACGGGTTTAGCTACAACGATTTCGTAAATATATAATGTGTAAAACTCAAATAAAGTAATTGATGCCGTCGGCTCCCCGAGTAAAGGGTTTAGTGTGTCGCTCATAAATAAATTAGCGCCGCATTGCGCTAGTACAGATTGAGTTTGTTGTTCACTAAAAAAGTGAGCAATTGGCACAGCCACTTTATTAGAAACCGCAGTAGCGGCATCAATAACAAGCCAAGCTGGCGTATTATCGAGCTTATAAGCGACACATTTGCCGTTAAAGCTTTGTAGAATTTTTACTACTTTTTGTATTTGCTGGTTAAACTCATCACTGTGAATTTCAAGTGTTTGCTCTTTATTATGCGCAATAATTAATGGCGATACTGAATGTGTATTATAGTAATTCATACATTCACCAATGCATTTACCAAAGAATTGATATTTGAGTGGTTTTGCTGCATCAAACTATAAAGCATTGGGGTATTTAGTACTTGTTGGTGAGCTTGCTCTAGGCTCACAATGCATACTGTTGGTTGGTTGGCGTAATAGCTGCCCCACTTTAATGGGTTCTCAACTACAAAACTGCTAGCAAGTGCAATTTCAGTACACGTAACACCAAGTAAGCGCAATAAAGCACGCACTTTACTGGTTGCACAAAACACTAAATGTTTTGCGCCCACACTTTGCAGAGCTTCGTTAACAATAATAAAATGTGCAAGTGTTGCTCTTCGATTTGTAGAGCAAAGATTACCAAGTTCAAAAATTTTATTACGAGAAATACTCTCATCTAAAAAATCTTCAACGGGTGATGCTAAATATTGCTCAATAAACAATGGCGAAGTTGCTTGCCTTAGCCCTAAGGTGCATTTTCCTTGCTCGGTAACGTATTGGCAAAGTAGTGGCATAAACGAAGTAAGCTTAGCGTTATACGCAACTAAAAAACCTTCTTTTACTGTATTTTCGAGATTTTTTCGATGCACATCATCAATACGAGCACTAATAAACTGACTGTTATTTTGTGTTAAACCTAATGATGTAGAACTGTGGGCTAATTGCATAAGCTCGCTCATTTAAACCTGTTTATATTTCAGGGTTTAAATTTAACGAGTGAAACTTAAAGAAAACTTAAGAAAAAATTAATTTAAATAAAAAAGCGTCTTAAGTGTTAAATCGCGAGGGCGTGTTAAATAGATCAACACGCCCTAACTAACAAATCGTTATAACAAAACTTCTTTTTAATTAAACTTAGGTCAACAGGCTCTAGCAGCTTTGTATGCATCACGTTAGTATAGTGTTCTACTTAAGTTACATAATGATAATTACATGAGCATAAAAACAAACGCGTTAATTTACTTTTTAGCCTTTTGCAGCGGCTTTTGCATAATGGGCATAGAGCTTTTAGGTGGGAGAATTCTTGCCCCCTTTTTTGGCAGTAGCGTGCATATTTGGGGCAGTATAATTACTGTGTTTATGCTTAGTTTATCTTTTGGTTATTTACTTGGCGGTAAACTCAGCACTAAAAATGCATCTCTTACCAAGTATGGTTTAATATTTTTAATTGCCAGCATTATGGTCGTCCCTATTACATTATTTTCGCAGCCTATAATGGAATTTATATTTACCCATATTGAAGATAGCCGCTACGGCTCACTCTTAGCGTCAACTGCTTTATTTTTTATACCTACCGTTATTTTAGGAATGATCTCGCCTTACTCTGTCCGCTTACTGGTAACAGATAGCGATAAAAGCGGTCAAGTGGCAGGTCGTTTATACTTTGTAAGTACGCTTGGCAGCGCTCTGGGTACTATCATTACCTCGTTTTACTTCGTGCTCGCGTTTGATGTAAATACAATTATTAGCGCCTTTGCTTTAACACTTGGGTCACTGGGTTTAGTCGCGATTGTTATTAATACCTTGGCTAACAATAAGGGGCTTGCTCATGCTTAAATATTTGCTACTGCCGTTAATTGTATTTTCAGGTTTTGCGTTTAGTAACGTTATTCATGAAGAACGCTCACTTTATCGCAATATTATTGTTGAAGAAACGAGCGACTTACGTTGCCTTAAATTTAATACTAAAAGTAGCCAAACAAGCCAAAGTTGCATGTATAAAAGCAATCCCGACAAACTTGTTTTTAATTACACAAAATTGACTTTTGCTAGTTTATTAGTAGCCGACAACCCTAAAAATGTACTTATTATAGGGTTAGGTGGCGGTACGCTTTCTAACGTTATTCATGAGCTATACCCCACTGCAAAAATTCATAATGTTGAAATAGATCCTGCAGTAACTAAAGTTGCACGCGATTACTTTAACTTTATAGAAAACGACTTAGTGACATCAAGCGTGCAAGATGGCCGCATTTTTATAAAGCGCGCCGCAATTAAAAAACAAAAGTACGATTGGATTATTTTAGATGCATTTAACGGCGACTACATTCCGGAGCACTTACTTACTAAAGAGTTTTTTGAAGAAGTACAAAGCGTATTAGCCGATGGCGGTGTTATTGCCGCAAATACGTTTTCAAGTAGTAAACTTTATGAGCATGAGTCGGCAACTTACCACGCTGTATTTGGCGACTTTATAAATGTAAGCCGCGAAAATCGTAGTAACCGTATTATTTTAGCGGGACTTAAATCAATACCGAGCGAAGCGCAAATTAACACGCGTGTAAATGCTCTCGCCCCTAAATTAGTCAAATACGGTATAGACATAAAAGCGATTAGCCAATTTATGCACTTTACAAAAGACGGCCAAGATTGGCCTGCCGATACAAAAGTACTTACCGATCAATACTCCCCCGCTAATTTACTTAACTTTTAAAACCTCCCTAAACCTCACCATTTTTAAAGGTGAGGTTTAGCAAATATTTTGCCACTTCCCTCTCCTACATATATTTACTTAGCAAGCTAAGTAATGATAAAATAGTTAGCTTGCTAACTATGTTGGGATGGCTATGCCTACACACAAACCTTTTCACGAAACGCTCGATTTAACAGTTATCGGTAATATGGGCCGAGTTCATCGCTTATGTCGCGAAGCGGTAACCATTGCTGTTGAGCCTTTAGGGCTTACTCAGTCGCGCTGGACTGCACTAATGCATATAAATATGCGTGGTGAGGGATTAACACAACTTGAACTTGCTAATAGCTTAGGAATAGAAATGCCTTCACTGACTCGTACGCTTAAGCAATTAGAGGAGCAATCGTTAATCGTTCGCCGTGTAGACAAACATGATAAGCGCAGTAAAAGACTCTATTTTACTGAGCAAAGTGATGCCATTTTACATTCATTGCAAGAGACCATTTCCGATATAAAAAATCAGTTATACAGCGGTTTATCTGTTGAGCAGCTCGATGCGATTGCATTTGGTTTGATCAAAATAGAGCAAAACGCCCTTAAATGTATTCAAGTTAATAAGTAAGGCTAAAAATGACACCGGATCAAAAGTTTGCACGCTATGTAAGGTTCTCTCTCATAGGGTTTATCTTAGTATTTATTTACTATTTAGTGGCCGATATGGTTTTGCCTGTGACACCACAGGCACGTGTATACCACCCTGTTGTGCAAATATCACCGCAAATTAGTGGCCGAGTCACTAGTGTGCAAGTTAATAATAACCAATTAGTTAAAGCGGGCGATATATTATTTAGTATCGATGAAGGCCCATATAATTTAGCCAAAGAGCAAGCTCAACTCGCGCTTGATGATGCCAAATTACAAAACAAGCGTCTTGATACCAATGTTAAAGCCCTTGAGGCACAAATAAGTGCTGCAAATGCTAAACAGCATGAGCAAAAACTATTAAAAAGCAGAGGCGAAAAACTCTATACTCAAAAATCTATATCTGAGCAAGAGCTTGAAAGCATTCGTGCTAATTTTGAAGCCAGTAAAGCAAATGTTGCAGCCCTTGAAGCGCAGTTAGCAGAAGCGGTTTTAGCTAGAGGTGACTCAGGTAATAAAAACTTAGCCATGCGCCACGCTGCTAATCAGTTAGCGCAGGCTGAACTAAATTTATCCTACACGCAAGTGCGCGCACTAAGTGACGGCGTAGTTGCTAACTTACAATTATTAGACGGCGCATACGCAGTTGCAGGTAGCCCGTTATTAGCTATTGTCGCTAAAAAAGCCGATTTAGTTGCCGACTTCAGAGAAAAGTCACTCTCAAATATGAAGCAAGGCACTCAAGCGCGCGTAGTATTTGATAGCCGCCCAGGTGAAGTTTACGACGCAATACTTGAAACGTTTGAAGCAGGTGTTAGCAACGGCCAACTTAGTGCAAATGGTTTACTAAGTACAACAGAAACCAGCAATCGTTGGGTACGCGATGCACAGCGTCAACGCATTCATTTAAAGCTCGTAAATCATCAAGACTTAATAGCAAACATGCCAAGCGGGTCACGTGCAACAGTGCAATTATTACCCGAATCGACAATTGGGCAATGGTTTGGATCTGCACAAATTAGGTTTATTAGCTGGTTACACTACATCTATTAATGGAGACTTTATGACTCAAATTGTTAGCCAAGGGCCACAATTAGACTCTAATGGCCTTCGCCAAGCACTACGCATTGCAGGTGGATGTACCCTTGGATTTACTATTAGTAAATTAATGAACTGGCCTAATGGTATATTTTTTACCGTTTATCCTATGTTGTTACTTGGCATGGTGCCTACTTTAAGCCGTGGGCTTATAAATCAATTTATAGCATCTGCTGCATTTAGCGCGCTTATAGTGCTGATAATGCAGGGATTGTTTTCTCACTTACCAGTCGTTATGGCATTGTTAGTGTTTGGTGTTTTCTGCTTTTTATTTCACCAAATGAGTAGCGGTAGTGCCTTTTTATTTGGCGCTTTAGGCGTTGTTAGCCTTTCTATTCAGCTACATTTTTCCAGCTATGTTGGTCAGGGAAGTAGTATTTATCCGCTAATTTTAACTAATGGGTTGGCTATTCTTTTAACCGTCGTTATCGCTGCATTAATGCATGGCCTATTTCCTGATGTAACCGCAAGGCCCGGGCGAGTAATGCCAGCTAAAGCAAAAGAGAGTATTCGCCATGAGGTATTGTTATGCTCAAGCGTGGCTACGCTCTCTTTTGTGGTTTTTCAGGTTCTTGATTTACAAGACTCAATATCTGCGCAAGCAGCTTCTGTACTCATTTTATTTTCATTGTGCTGGAAAGCCGCCGGTATGGCTGGTTGGCAACGGGCAATAGGAACACTTATAGGATGCAATGCAGCGCTACTATCGCAGGTATTTTTGTATAGTCACTCTGACTTTTTACTTTTTCCGATAGCTATTTTATGGATACTTTCGTTTATTTTTGCGCGTTTTCATATTTTAGGCGGAGGCATACCGGGTATTGGTTTTGGTGTGCTAACTACATTTGGTATTTTATTTGGGAACTCACTCGGGCCAGGACAAGACTTAATTTATAGTGCAATGTATCGGTTTAGTTCAGTATCGGTGGCTATAATATTAAGTCTGTGCGCCGTATATGTTATGCATCATATACTTAATCGGTTTAGTGTAACTCGCCATCATACTTTTGATTAGGTAAATCTTGTTTTGTAAAGCTAAAGGCTGCAATTGCAGCCTTTTTTATAAGCTTAGTTAAACTATTTTAATGATATAAATAAACTATAATTTTGTTTTAAATACTCACCAACGGCTCTTTGTACACAATAAAGCTTTTAGTCTTTCCTGGTGATCATAAGCGTAAGCACACCCGCTATAATTCCCCAAAAAGCAGACCCCACTGAAAGCAATGTTAAGTTAGACGCTGTTACTAAAAACGTAACAATTGCGGCCTCAGTATATTCAGTACCACTAAGGGCTTGCTGCAAACTATTAGCAATGGTGCCAAATAGCGCAATGCCCGCCAAAGCTAAAATCAGCGCCTGCGGTAAACTTGCTACTAACCCCACTAGAGTAGCCGCAGACAGCGCCATTAAAATATAAAATACGCCACCGGCAATACTTGCCCAATAACGTTTATCATGGTTTTTATCCGCTTCATCACTCATACAAATAGCAGCAGTAATGGCGGCTAAATTAATAGAGTAGGCTCCAAATGGGGCCGTAAGCATATTTACAAAACCAGTCACATTAAGAGACGCAGATATAGGCGCTTTATATTTGTGCGCTTTTAAAACAGCAATGCCCGGTAAATTTTGCGAGGTCATGGTAACTATGTAAAGTGGTAAACCTATGCTAATGCATGCTTGTAAGTTAAAAACGGGTTCAATATAAGCAAATTCGCTCATTTTCCAGTGCAGTGCGCTGGTATCAATATGACCCATTTGCCAAGCGAGTAATACGCCTATAATAAGCACACTTAACATAGCAAAGCGGGCAAAAAAACGTTTACCAATAAAATACATAACGACCATTAAGCCAATTACTAAAGGCATGTCGTTCATAAAATTAAAAACATCAATACCAAAAGTAACAAGTACGCCGGCCAACATGGCGCACGCAAGCTCACTTGGAATACGGTTCATTATTTTTTCAAACCAGCCCGTCACCCCAGACAAAAAAACGAGCAATGCACTGAGCATAAACGCGCCAATAGCCTCGTTTAAATTATACCCTTGGGCACTTGAAATAAGTAATGCAGCTCCCGTGGTAGACCACGCAATTAAAACAGGTACTTTGTAATAGTACGATAAGCCAATTGACGTTATACCCATCACTAAACCGAGCATTAAAATCCAACTAGCTACTAAATCGGGCGTGCCACCAAGGGTTATCACTACCTGATAAATCAATGCAATAGAACTCGAAAAACCAATAATTACAGCCACAAGCCCTGCTGTAATTCGGTTAAGTAACTGATCAGACACTTTCATAAATCCCTCGTAATGCCATTTATGCAGCACTCAACATACGTGCCCGATAATTACATTGCAATTAGCGATTAGTTTACAAAGAGTGAAAAAAATTCACTTTTTATTTTTCATTGTAATTAAAGTCAAAAAGCCACTTTCAACCATTGCATTTAACTAAACAAACAAGTACCCACAAACGAGCCAAAGCCCGCATAAACCCTACAAAAAACCAATACTAAAAAGAGCAAAAAACATACCGAAAATAAATATCCCCATACTTTACAAAGTATTATTAAATTTAGAATTAATTCTTTTCGATTACATTTATTATCTTGATCTAATCCATTTAATAATATAAAAAGCAACAAATAGTTAACTAAAAACACTAAAAGAGAAACAAATGAAGAGATCTGTCGTCTTACTAATTGCTATACCATTATCGGCATTTGCAGTTTATGGGCTATTTTTTAATGCAGATGAAACAGGCGAACCTATCGCGCCTGTTGCTATAGACTTTGTTCCTATTGATTTACAAAAAACACGCAATACACATCCCCCTGCACCTATTGATATGAGTAAAGATCCAATTACCGTTAAATCCATTGTTGCCCCAGACAACAGTTTACCGTTTGAAGAATTTGATGCCGTAAACCGCCTATCCGACAAAGCTAAGCAAGTGCTCATAAACGTAAAAGTTTTACCTACCGACTTGCATAACGAAGCCTACATTGAGTTTGATTTAAATTCTTTGCAGGCGTTAGAAACTGGCGAAAACTTTGATTTAGCTATTCCGCAAACAGCCGAAACATTCACCGCAGAGGTGACTAATGTGGTTGAGTCTGAAAATGGCGATAAGAGCATATTTGGCAAAATAGTGGGTGTTGACGGTCGCATGCATAATACTGTTTTAACGGTAGGTAAAAATGCCGTATATGGCCAATTTACTGCGCCCTCTGGCAATTATGTATTCGAAAGTAAAGGTAAGTACGGATGGATTGCAGCAAAACGCGATTTATATAAAAGCCACATAGAGCATGAAGTAACCGCACCAAAACCCAAATCAGATAAAAGCATCGATATATTTGCACCAAAAATTGATGGCTAACCAAAAAATATAAAAACAATTAAAGCCGCACTCTAAGGCAGCTTTAGTGTGTCTGCTTTTTATGAGCTCAACCAAGTTAAAAACAAGTTCCAACCACAACAAGAGTAAGGAAATACAATAATGAAAAAAGTAATCACAACAACCGCATTGGCTGCGGCATTATGTGCAGCAAGTGTTGCACAAGCAGAAACAATCGATATCGGTATTTTATATACCGACCAATCAGCTGCTGCAACTAGCAATATTGACACTAAAATAAATCAACTAATTGCTTTTAGTAATCAAGTGTATAGCCAAAATGGCGTTGATATAACACTACGCTTAGCTGGCAAACAAAACTTAGGTGACTACGCAGTAACGCCGTCTGAGGATTGGTTAGATTCGGTTACAAATAGCAGCTACGTAGATGGTTTACGCAGCGATTGGAAAGCCGACATGATTGCCGTATTAGGTACTGGCCAAAGTGCTGGCAATGGGCTTATTTCATGTGGTTTAGCATGGGTTGGCCAAGGTACTAATGGCAACCTATACAGCTCAATGAGCAGCCGTATGTACTCAATCACTGCAATTGATTGTGGTGCAACTACATTTGTACACGAACTTGGTCATAACCAAGGTTTAGCACATTCACGCAAGCAAGGTGATACGTCTGGCGGTGTATATGTAGATGGCATGGGTCATGGCGTACAAAATGAGTTTGCAAGTATTATGGCCTACCCGCATGTTTATGGTAGCGCAACACAATATGATTATTTCTCAAATCCTAACTGGACTGTAAACGGCATTTCGTTTGGTATTACTGACCAAGCTTATGCCATTCGTACTGTTACTGATACAAAAACAAGTATTGCTAACTTTAAATAAGTATTACCAGTAAAAGATTCTTCCCTTAAGAGCGCTTACGCGCTCTTTTTTATAACATTAACAAAAATTAATGTTCTGTCCACCTTCTTGATATACATAGTTAAGTACACTTACTCCATCAACAATAGTTATTAACTTGGAGTTCCCTATGACCAACCAATCAATTAGAAATACAGCAAAACTAATCTCATTAAGTGCTATTACAGTTGCGTTAAGTGCATGCGGCAGTAGTTCGTCAAATAACGACAGCAACGAGCTAGCTGCTACAGCTAACTTACCAAGTATGATCATTGGGCAAGTAACAGGTGTAACGTCGGATTCAATTACTGTAAACGATCACACTATTGCGGCAAGTTCGGCTGAGATAGAAATAGATGGCAATAACGCCACACTTGCAAACATTAAACAAGGCATGATTGTAGAAGTAGAAACAAATGGTACAAGCGCGACCGAAATAGAGTATGACCCTGTATTTAAGGGCCCTATTAATATACAAAATGACCAGGTAAGTATTGCAGGTGTGACGCTTAGTAACTTAAACAGCAGCGACTTTAGTCAAGGGCAATTATTTGAAATTAGTGGCTACAGTCATTCATTAAACTCATTAACGGTTACCTACCAAGCCCCTATTACTAACAGCCAATCAGAGCTTGAAGTGCAAGGCAGTATCACCAATTTAAACCAGCAGTTGCGCACATTTAATTTAGGTGATTTAGTTATTAACTACCAACAAGCTGATATAGACGGCACGCTGAGTAATGGTCAACTTGTTGAGGTTGAAGGTTTTTATAATAATGCAATATTTACAGCAACCGAGGTTGATGCAGAGCAAAGCCTTAGTTTCACCAATAATATAGACACCGAGCTTGAAGGCGTAATCACCTTTGTAAATAACAATATGAGCTTAATAACATTAAACTCGCAGTGGCAAGTTAGCATTAATGATCAAACTCAATTTGAAGATGGCACCACCGCTAATCTTGTTGTTGGTCAAGTTGTTGAGGTAGATGGTGTATGGCAGCAAGCCAACAATAAATTACTCGCTCAAGAAATAGAATTTGAATCAACAAACATCAACTCAAATACAACTAATCAGCAGTTTTCGGTAGCCGGCGTTGTTAGTTACGAGCAAAATATAGCGACAATAAATGGCATTGAATTTACATTTAATAGTCAAACTGTATTTGAGGATGGCCTATCGGTTAATACCCTGGATGGGCAGTGGGTTGAGCTTGAAGGCACTTATAACAATGAGCAAAACAGCGTAAGCGAAGTTGAACTAGAGGACGATACAAGTGAGATTAACTTAACCGGTTTAGTGTCGGCAAATCAAAATCAGCAAGCAACACTTTGGGGCTATATAAGTGAAGATAACTCATTAACGCAGTATTTAAATCAAACCGTAGAATTAGAATGCCAATGGGTTGCAAGCAACCAAGTAAGAGCATGCGTTTTAGATGACTAATCCCCATAAGCAATATAAAGCGCTGATATAAAGAATAAATCATACGACTAAATAAATGTGTTTAGCCCTCTTATTTGGTAGGCTAAACACATTCAAACAAGAGCATACTTACATGAAACATTTTTTTTTGAGCGCCTTATTTTTTTGCAGCGGGTTATGCCATGCAAGCAGCTCTGCAATTTTTGACAAACTTAATAATGCAAACGAGCCATCACCACAAAGTATTTTAAAAAATATAGAAACCGAATACCTAAATACAGCCGTTATTGTAGAGTTTGAGCTAGAGTTCGAAAAAGGACAAACCACCTACGAGGTAACACTTTTTGAGCAAAAACATAATCGCTTTATTGAATTGCTAGTTGATGTAAAAGGCAAACTAATTGAGCTTGAATATGCCCCACCAGAGCTTGATGAAGACGACGAGGTTGCAGCAGCTAAATTAATGCGTAAAAAAAATTACCGCATGTATCAACTTGTCCAGTCGTTAGATTCAACACAACCACAATACTTAATAGAAGCTCAGCTTGAGCAGGATATGGGCGTAACTTACATGGTTGCCACGTTTGTATCGTTAAAAGGACGTCATAAAAAAGCCATTGACCTTGCAACAGGTAAAAATCTACCACTACTGCGTTGGGGCAATTAATGAAATTACTTTTGGTTGAAGACGACAAACAAAACCGCGAGTTTTTATACAAAGCCTTTAGCGAGCTAGGCTACACCGTAGATACCGCACAAGACGGTCAACAAGCATTATTAATTGCCACATGCGAAGAACACGACGCGATTGTGCTAGACCGAATGCTACCAAAGCTAGATGGTTTGCAAGTACTTGCTGCACTTAGAGCAACAGGTAAAACAACGCCTGTACTAATACTCTCGGCGCTTGATAAAGTAGACGACCGAGTTGCAGGCTTAAAAGCCGGTGGCGATGACTACCTTATAAAACCCTTTGCGTTTTCGGAATTGGCCATTCGTGTAGAGAACATAATTAAGCGCCCTTTTCATAACCAATCACCGCAAACCGCATTAAGTTTAGCAAACGTAAACCTCGATTTTCGTCATCATAAAGCAGACGTAGCTGGGCAAACACTTAACTTACAACCTAAAGAATTTAAACTTTTACATTTTTTACTCGATCATAAAAATAAACTTGTTACGCGCACTTTGTTGTTTGAATCGGTATGGGAATATAATTTTGATCCTGGCACAAATGTAATAGATGTACACATAGCAAGGTTACGCAAAAAACTATCATTGCTTGGTGCAAAAGTACAAATAGAAACAATACGAGGCGTTGGCTACCGATTACAAGTAGAGCAAAATAATGATTGTTAACTCTAACCTTTGGCAACAATTTAACCCGCGTTTTAGTTCTGTATGGCGACTTACACTCGCGTTTGCCACCATTACATCGGTTGTTTTAGTGTTATGCGTTGTGCTTATATATCAGCTGTTATTGGGCGAGCAAACACGCCAAGTAGAAAGGCGCTTAAACGCCGAGCAAGTACGCATTGAAGGACTCGCGAATGAATTTGATAAAACGTCTTTTTTTCAGCAGTTAGCGGTATTTCGTAACGAAGGCGATATTTTAATATTTTGGCAAAGCGATGATGAGCAATTTCAACAATTAAGTTTTTTACCAAACGACATACCAAAGCTGCCTAACACGCTTGAGTTTCCGGTACTCGACACGCAACGAGGGCAAATTAGATTACTTACCACCGGTATTGTAAACACTCAACATGGCAATGTAGTTATTGCCACAGCCACCGAGCATTTAAGTCGTTTAATTACTGAATTTAAAACCATTGCAACGTGGGCTTGCTTGGTCAGTTTGTTACTTACCTGTGTGTTTGGCTATATTTTTGCGCGCAGGCATTTAAGACGTGTAAATTATTTTAATGATGTAGTAGAACAAGTTCAAAAAGGTGATTTGTCGGCGCGAGTAATACATAAACAACAAGGCGATGAGTTTGTAAAACTAGCCAAACACATTAATACCATGCTCGACACCATCGAAGAAAACTTTGCCCTAGTGCAAGGCATTACCGATAACATAGCGCACGATTTAAAAACCCCACTTACTCGATTGCGCTTACAACTAGAGCAACAAGCTGTAAAACAGCCAGAACTGGGACTTGAAATAGAGCAGCTTGATACCGTATTACATACCTTTGACGCTATGCTTAAATTGACTCGCCTTGAACACGGGCAATTTCCGTTAAAGTTAGAGCCTATAAACTGCCAAACACTTATTAACGATCTAATAGAAATACTAGAGCCAAGTGCACAGCAAAATCAGCAGCATATAAGTGTAATTAATCAGGGTAACTTAGTACTTCAAGGCGACAAAAACCTACTTTTTCAGGCTTTATTTAACCTAATCGAAAACGCTATAAAATATGCAGGTAATGGCGCAGCGATACATATTACACTTACCAGTAATCATATAAATATTAGCGATAATGGCAACGGCGTAAAAACCGCGCAATTATCACAACTCACCAAGCGTTTTTATAGGGGTGATCCCGCAAGGCAAAAAGAAGGCTTTGGCTTAGGTTTGGCAACCGTAAAAGCAATATGCGAACGCCACCAACTTGTGCTTACTTTGCAAAGCGACGAGCTCGGTTTTACTAGTGCTATAAGTAAGGGGAGAGAGTAAATAACTAATCGATTAAACATAAAAAGCGGCTAAGTAGCCGCTTTGAACATCACAATAAAAACTACTTAGTGAACAACTATTTTTTGCTTAATTGCTGGCATTAATGTTTTACCATCGCCATCTACTTTGTTTAATAATTTTAATCCCATCACTCTTGCAAGTACCGGGTAAATATCAAGGTTACTTACTTCCTTAAGGCTTACACCTTGCTTAAACGCAGGACCAACAGCAATAAGTGATGCAGCCATATCCTCGGTATATGCATAACCGTGAGTGCCTAAATAGGTTGGCTTTTTACCATTAGTAAATACCGCTGGCGCTGTAGTTTGCACCACAATATCGCCTACACGCGTACCTTTATTGTAATGGTACGCTGCTAATTGCTCGTCAGTTAATACTGTATAACGACCGTTTGACGCATCTCGTAAACGCGCTTTGTAACCTTCAATATCAGCGTTTTTAGCATCAGGCTGAGTATAAATAAGTAAACGTGGGCCCGTATTTTTAACTAAAAAGTTTTCGTCTTGAGGTAGTGTGGTTACATCAATGCTTTTATCTGGATCTATACTCGTCATACCGTGATCCGAGACAATAACTAAGTTTACCTCTTGCTCTAATTTACTTAAACGTGTTTGTAATTGTCCCATTAATTCATCAAGTTGTTTAACAGCATCACGTGTTTGTGGTGCGTCTGGTCCAAACTCATGACCCATGCTATCAACTAGCGAAAAGTAACTCGCAATAAAACGTGGGCGCTGTGCTTTAGGTAAACTTAACCACTGAATAATTTGATCAACACGGCTTTGGTAATCGCTGTATTTAGAATAGTGATAAAAATAATCTGGTGTCATGCCGTTAAAGCGCGCATCCGACTCAGGCCAAAAATAAGTAGCTGATTTAAGCCCCTGCATTTTTGCTAAATTCCAAAGCGGAATACCCTTTACCCATGTGCTATCGCCCAATGCTTTGCCCATGCTGTAACAGTCGTTTTTACGCGCTTTATCACAAAAGTTATTATCTACAATGCCATGATTTACCGGCAATAAGCCCGTAATAATAGAAATATGATTAGGAAATGTTTTAGTTGGATAAACAGGTATTAGCTTTTGTGCGCGAACACCGCGCTCCGCCATTGCTTTTAAATTTGGCGCGCCGTGTTTTTCAATATAATCCCAACGCAGGCCATCAATCGATACAAGCACCACAGTTTGCTCTTTTGCGGCAAACGCACTGTTCATCCCTAATAATAGGCAAATTGATACTGCCTTTAAAATCCACTGCTTCATTATAAACACCTATAAATGCACAACAATTACTCAAAAAATTATTTTAAAGCAAGTTGTTACTTTATGATACAAACTGATAGATTAAACCCTGTATATTAAAGATGAATAACAGCCGGTTACAAAAACGAATGACGATGTGCTAAAAATTATGCCAGTCATCAATGTAAACAAGGATAAAAACAAAGATGACCATAGATTTTAGTAAAAAAATAACGCCAGCACGTATGTATCGCACCACCTCTAACTTACAGATGGCGCTTGAAAGCGACCGCGGCCGTATTATTAACAGCGCCGCTATTCGCAGGCTGCAGCAAAAAACTCAAGTGTTTCCACTTGAACGCAATGCAGCCGTACGCTCGCGCCTTACCCATTCGCTTGAAGTACAACAAGTTGGCCGTTTTATAGTGCAACGTATTTTTGCCAACTTAAATTATCAACAACAAAAAGATTACGGCTTAACCGACCTAGAACGCCCGCTAGAAAGCCTAGTAGAAATGGCCTGCCTAATGCACGACATAGGCAACCCACCCTTTGGACATTTTGGCGAAGCGGCTATTAACCACTGGTTTAATAATAACCTTGTAAGCGTAACACCCGAGCGCTGTAAAGAGCCAAACACTGGTATAGGTGTTGTTTTTAAACACCTTGCGCTTGATATTTGTAACTTTGAAGGCAACGCTCAAGGCATACGTATAATTCATTCTTTGCAAACGCTTAATTTAACGTATAGCCAAAGTGCTGGTATTTTAAAATACACTCGCCCTGCAGGGCTTGATACAAAAGATATTCCGCAAAATAAAAACTATTTAATGAAAAAAGTAGGTTACTACTACAGCGAAAAAGCCTTTGTTGAAGCACTCCAAAATGAGCTAACTATAGAGCCTTACTGCCGCCACCCGGCGAGTTATATAATGGAAGCCGCCGACGACATTTCGTACTGCTTAGCCGACATAGAAGACGCCGTTGAAAAAGACATAATAAGCACCGAGCAATTATGCCAAGCTCTTAAAAGCCATTATAAAAAAGCATTAGTAAACCTAACAATAGACGATACAGAACATCTAAACTTTGTAGATAAAGCCGTAGATTACGCGCTCGATCGCGCCAAAGCACAGCCATATAATTTTAACAGTGAGTTTTTTATATACCTACGCGTAGCACTTTTACACCCATTGGTTAATCATGCTGCTAAGCGTTTTATCGAAAATATAGAGCCTATTTATCATGGCGATTTTAACCACGCACTTTTAGAAGATAGAAGCCACTTACACGCTGTAACCAAAACGCTAAAGCAGGTGGCGCTTGAGCATGTTTTTTCAAATAAAGAAGTCGAAAAACTAGAGCTACAAGGCTATCGAATAATTAACGGCTTACTTGATTGCTACAAGCCGCTACTGCAATTAAACAGCGATGACTTTAAGCGTGCACTCAATGGCGATTCACGTTTATTAATAGAGTCGCGACTCGTTAAAAAGCTCTCTAAAAAACACTTAAATAGCTATCAACACGCAATAGATGCGATGCAAGAAGAGCCCGACCACTTTGCAGCATATGAGTTTTATTATCGTTGTAGATTAATTCAAGATTATATAAGCGGTATGACCGACCAATTTGCTTACGATGAATATCGCAGCTTAATGGTCATCGATTAGCTGAACTTAAGTTAACTTGCTCTAGATAATTTTCAATTTTGCGCTTAAAATCAAACTATTAATATTTAAGCGCACATAACTTTATGATATCAAAATTAATACGATTTACTCTTTGCTTTACCTTATTTTACAGTGCGCAAAGTGCTGCATACAACGAAGCTATGTGCATTTTAATTAAACAAGAAATGCAGCAAAATAGTAATAATAAAGCGAGTCAAAAATATCGTAAGGCAGTGCGTGATTACAAAAATAACTGTAATAAGCCAAAAGAGATTCAAGCACAACCTAAACCACAAATAATAAAGCCTGAGCCGGCTATTATTACTCAGCCACAACCTAAAATTGTTGAACCTGCCCCCGTTATTGAACCTACTGAAGAAGCTGTTAAAGAAAGCATCAACGAGCAAACGCTTAATTTAACTAATGATCAAAAACAACAAATAAACGATCAGCTAAATACCAACAGCAACGAAATAGTAATTGATGCTGAGCCAATAAAAGTAGCAACCGAGCAAGTAATAACAGAGCAAAAAAATGAAGATGTAATAGAACAAATAAAACCGGCGACACCAGAGCAAAGTGCTACACCTGCGCCTATAAAGGCTACGTCTGAAAAGCCTACGCCTGTAAAGCCAGCACCTGTGTTAACTAAACCAGCGCCAGTAATTGCACCGCAGCCTGTAGCACAAAGCCCAAGCTCGTTACTTTTACCCACTTTAATACTTGTTATAGTGGTACTTATTGGCGCTATGATAGTCGTGCGCCTGCGCCGTGCAAAACAAAGTAAAGCGATGGCAGAAGCGGTTGATGCTGAGCCTGCTGAAATTAGTAAAGTAACCCAAGTAGATAAGATAGTTGAGAGCAACATAGCAGCAAACAAAGAGTCAGAACCTACGGATATGGCGCAAAATGTTGATGTTGATGTTGATACTGATATTAAAAGTACAGCTACACCAAGTACAAATGAGCCACACACCGTAACAACTCAAGTGCAAACAAGCGAAAATGAGCCTACACCGCTTGACTCAACACCTCTTAACCCAACTGATATCTCAGAGCAAGCAAGCGGAGCTACATTTAACAAAGTAAAACAAAAACCTGAGCCTAACACTGCCGAGTTTGAAGCCGCCGCTAAAACAACCTTAGAGCGTATTAAAAATGCCAGCAGCTTTAATGAGCCAGAGGTACGCGACTTTGACCCTGATGCAAAGCCAGTAAAAAAACAACGTAAACACTATACAGCGCAAGTAGCGGAATCTGCACCAATAGAAGCCGAACATAACACTGTAGAGCCACTTATTAGCACTCCTGAGCCAGTAACAGCGCGTGAACCGGTTGTAGACTTACATACGCCAGAGCAAATATCTGACGCTCAATCGACTTTGTATACAACTGAGCAAGACTTTAAAGAACCAGAAGTGCGTACATTTAACCCTGATGCACCATTACCTGGTGAAAAGCCGATGCCTAAAAAACAAAGCGCCCCAGAGCAAGTACAAGCAACACTGCAAGTTGATGAGCCACAAAATGAGCCTAAAAAAGCAGACAGTAGCAATCCATTTGCTAACTTATCGTTAGATTCAAGTTGGGATCCTGACTCGACTGAAAAGCCAAAAATAGAAGAGAAAAAACGCGCCCCTAAATCGCAATCATTGATAGATGCAGAAGAGCGCGCTAAAAATATGCAAACCAAAGAGTAAATTTACTGAAGCGCCTTACAAAGTAAGGCGCTGTTTTAGTAACTAAATAATTAACTGCTTTTTCACCCCGTATTACTTATTACCTTTGTGCCATCCTGAAATGCACTTTAACAATTAGAAGCTTCGCTTCTCGCGCGAGCAAGCTGGGCGCCTACCGTAACGTTTGAGCTTGAGAGCCAAGCTTATAACTTGTTTATGTGGTGGGCGTAGCTCGTAAATCATTAAGGCCATTTAGAAAGTAGTATGAGACCCATCTTAATTTTTAAGTATTTGGAGTGGATGTCCTCCTAACCCATGACCTGCCTCAGAGCATTTTATTAGCTACTTTATATCCCGAAATGCAATTCTCGATGGCAATTAGGGCAAAGTGCAATAGTATTTTCTAAAACATCTAATCCTCCATGACCTAATTGTTTTTTATGGTGCACTTCAAGGTAGGGAGTATTGTCTTTGGCGCGTAAGAACGGCGCTTTTTTATTACATCTTTCACAAGTACCATTTGCAGTATTTAACCGCTCAGCTACAACATGCTGATTACGTTGATAGACAGTTGAGCTTACCAATATTTTTTTAGGAATAGGATTACTAGCTCTTATTTTGTTCAATCTCTCATAACTTGTTAACTTAAGAGATTCCGCAACACTTTGCTCAAGTTGCTGATAAATAGAATCGGTTGTTAAATTTTGTTCTATACCTTTTAAATAGTAATTTGCAATTTTTCTCATTGATAAAGCATTGGTTTTATAATGCGACTCCCAATATTCAATATGTTTATACAGCGCATTTAATGCATTTTCTTGGCGCTCTATGGAAAAATCTGTAGTTATACTGCTCATAAAAAAATCCATCGCACTACTACTCATTGCCCTTTGAAAAACCCTTCCTTCCATCAAACATTTAAAACAATTTATAAAATCACCAGCACTCGCTTTATTTAAATGATAGGTGTTAGATAATAATTCAATACCTTCAGCTCTTTTTATCTTTTTGGAAAAAATATTTTTACTCACTTGATAAGCCGCCGAAATTTGCTCTGCTGTAACTTTTGCCAATTCACTCTCCAAAATAAAAATAACGTTGACACTCTGTCTTACTTTTTCAAAATAATTAGAAAGGATGCCATCCTAATTCTAATGTTTTCACCCCGTATTACTCACACTCTTGTGCCACCCTGAAATGCGCTTTAGCAATTAGAAACTTCGCTTCTCGCGCGAGCAAGCTCTGCGCCTACCATAACGTTTGAGCTTGAGAGTCTTTATAGGCAAAATAATGTAACACCCACCCTAATTTTTATTCTAGGTCAGAGTTTTATTTATTTAAAATAGTCGCAATGCGTTTACCCAATTCTGGAAGTACATCTTGTTCAAACCATGGATTCTTTTTAAACCAAATATTATTACGAGGGCTTGGATGTGGAAGCACTAAATAGTTTGGCCAATACTCACGCCACGATTTTACCAACTCAGTAAGGGGCAACTTTTTAGTGTCAGGTAAGTGATACGCCTGCGCGTATTTACCAAGCACTATTGTCAGCTCAATATTTGGTAGTGCAGCTAATAATTGCTCACGCCATGCCGGTGCACATTCTTTTCGAGGTGGTAAATCACCCGACTTACCCCTACCCGGATAGCAAAAGCCCATTGGCAAAATGGCTATATTATTGGCGTTATAAAACTCATCACGTGTTAGCCCAAGCCATTCTCGTAGCCGGTTGCCGCTTGCATCGTTAAATGGCACTCCGGTTTCGTGAACTTTTATACCAGGTGCTTGGCCCGCAATTAAAATACGTGCGCTTGGGCTAAATTGTATTACTGGGCGAGCACCCAAAGGTAAATGAGGTTCACAGATCACGCATTTACTAACTTGATCCATTAATTGGTGACTATTCATGTTTATTTGGCCTTAAATGCTTAATATTTATCCTAAATGGCCATTTAAGATAAATGAGTTGGTAAAAAATCGGTTTATTTTAATTAAAACGAGCGTTAGTTAGTAAAATCGTGATCTTTAAGCTAAATCGAGCTACAGCCCTCATAAAACCTAATGCTTGTCTGCCCATACAGCAAACTCGTTCCCGCTTGGCTCAGCAAAATGAAACCGACAACCACCCGGAAATTCAAAAATGGGCTTTAATATTGTACCGCCATGCAGTTCTACTTTTTTATACGTAGCGTGAATGTCGTTACTATAAAAAACCAAGAGTGCAGCCCCGTTTTGAGTAAGCGATTTAAGCGGTGCATTAAAAAAGCCACCATCAAGCCCTTGGCCGCTAAACGCCGTGTATTCTGGGCCGTAGTCAGTAAACTGCCAATTAAATACATGACTAAAAAAAGCTTTAGTAGCAGGTAAGTCACATGCAGGAAACTCAACGTAATTTAGTTTTTCGTGATCACTCATCGTTATTTCACTCTTTATTTTTACTCAGTTTATTAAACTTAAGCTTTACATACAGTCTGTGCAATATCATTAAACAATAACAGATCAGTATTTTACTAGGGTCTGTTGATCTTTGCGGATTAAAATTTGTTCAAACTAGGGGTTATTTAATCGCGGCGCGAGATTTGTAACCTAGTGGGCTAAGTCAAAACCGAGCAACAAAGAGTAAATAGCCCCTAGGAAGAACCCTTTGGGCAGCGCCTGTTTGGCATTAATGCTACGTTATCGCCTATTTATGGGGAATAACCACACTGTATAGGCTCTGCCTTGCCTAAATACCAAACAGACTGCTGCAAATTTAACCTTGAAAGATCAACAGACCCTAAGTAAGGTGAAAGAATTTACTTGAATATCAATATTACAAATGAGAATAGCTATCTTTTGTATTTGTAACATATATAATAGCGCCTCTGTTTTGTCCTCAGCTTTAAATAAAGGATTAATTAACTATGCAGGCACCTTTGCACAGTGCGTCATTCGATAAAATTAACGTGATTGCGCTTATAGTAAAAAGCGTAAGCAGTTATCGAGTTTTGATATTTTTACGGTTTGTTATTGCCATCATTGGTGGCTATGCCTTTACGTCTGCAAGTACTGCTTTATTGTGCTTTTTAATGCCAATAGCTAAGCAAGACGCAGTACTGTTTAGTGTTTCAATCAGTATTTTAATTTATGCCGTCGTATTTATTTATGCCTTTAGCGTTAAATCATTAAAAACAGTGTGGATCAGTATTTTACTAAGTACAGGTATTTTCGCCGGGTTGCTTGCGTTGCTAAAGGATTGGGTATGAAAGACAGCTTTTTCAGATCAATGACTTGGTTACACACTTGGGTTGGATTACTTGTTTGTTGGTTATTATATTTAATATTTTTTGCCGGAACACTTAGCTTTTTTAGAGACGAAATAACGTTATGGAATCAACCTGCCATACATAATGTGCAAGCTCAAGCACAGCGTATAGAAGCACAAAAACAACAAATAATTACCGGATTTGATTACCTAGCAAACCATGGAGCTAACTCACCAAGCTGGCGTATTACGTTGCCCGAGCCGCGTATTCCTTACCTAGTTTATGGCTATGCAAAACCAAAAGAACCTGGCCAGCGCCGCAGTCAATTTAAAAACACCCAGCTAAACCCTAATACTATGCAAGAGCTTGAGCCCTTTATAGATACTAAAGGCGGTAACTTTTTTTACCGATTGCATTTTGACCTACATTATATGGATGCAATAACAGCGCGCTGGGTTATATGCTTTGCTAGCTTTTTTATGCTGATTGCCATTATATCGGGCGTGGTTATTCATAAACGTATTTTTAAAGATATGTTTAGCTTTAGGCGTAACAAAGGTAGCCGTACGTGGTTAGATGCCCATAATTTAAGCTCTGTGCTTGCCCTTCCTTTTCATTTAATGATTACTTACACGGGCATGATTACGCTCATATTTATGTTGTTCCCCTACCCTGCGCAAACAGCTTACGATAACGGTATGCGTGGCTTTTTTAACGATGTAACCCCTCGTAACACCATGACCGATAAAGCCAAAGGCGAATCATCAATGGTGCCGATTCAAAGTATTTTAGATCAGGTTTATACTAAGTGGCCTCATGCAGATATTACCCGTGTACAAGTTAACCAACCCAATATGGCAGCTTCAACAATTACCGTATTAGTAAGCGCAGGTAAAACACTACGAGACCAAGCACCACGCTTAATATTTAGTGGTGCTACAGGGCAAATGGTCGCTAAAACTGATGACGAACTAACTAATAGCAAAGCGCTTTACGAGTCACTAAATTCAATGCATACAGGCAGATTAGCTACGTGGTTATTGCGCTGGTTATACGTATTAGGTGGTATTGCAGGCTGTGTAATGATTGGCTCTGGTTGCATAATGTGGGCTAAACGAATTCGCGAGCGAACTAAAAATAACGCTAAACCTTCGTTTGGTTTAAAACTAGTTGAAGGGTTAAACCTAGCCACGATTATGGGATTACCTCTGGCAACGTGTGCATTTTTTACTGCTAACAGACTACTTAACCCAACTACCGCAGAGCGCGCCGATAAAGAAATACTCGCGTTCTTTTTCACATGGTTAGCAGTGGCTGTTATTGCCCTTTTTAAGCGCGATACACTGCAATGGCGAGTTATGGCTGCTATAAATACTGTTGCATGCTTAAGCGTACCGGTTATTAATGCCCTTACAACCAACGGTAATATAGTTAGCTATTTGATGCACAAACAGTGGGCTTTATTTACTTTTGATGCACTGTTTTTATTGTTTAGTATATTGTTTTTTATACAAACCGAAAAATTACGTACTGCTAAAAACACCTCAAAAATAATTAGCCCTAGCCAATCTAATAATCTTAAAAGGCAAAAATCATGATTGATTTACTTGGTTTTAGTCTGTGTTTGTTTGGTTTTAATAGTTTTGCACTGGCTAAGTTTAATCATTTTAAAGATGTATTTAAAAAACGCCCTACAGAATTACAAAGTAAAAGCCTGCTATTTACTGCTTGGATCAGTATTTTACTAAGCTTAGTACTTTGCGTAGCAACTCAAAGTGGTTATGGCGCGTTACTATTTTGTGGATTTATGAGCCTAAGTGTCTTAATTATAATGGTTTTTTATAACTTTTTAGTAAGCTACGTAAAGTGGTTTAGTGTTTTAAATAGCGTGTTAGTTGTACTAAGTGGGTTATTTTTAGCGTTAAACTAGCCTTAGTTAGTAAAAACGTGATCCGTTATTTTTCCATAGATTAGGCAAAAAAAATGGCAAGCTATATAGCTTGCCAACAATAGGGGGATATTCAGTGTTCCTAATACTTACTGTCTCACTGTAAGTGCTAGCAATATAGCGTTTATATATTTAAGTTACTTTACAGTTAGATGACGTTTTTATTACCACTTTAAAAGCGCATACAGCTAACTGTAAACCCCCTTTACATACTCTCTTGATTTACCCAAATTATTTCATCAGTAGCAAAGCCCAACTCTTTCGCTTTAGTTAAAAAGTGCTCTTTAAGCTCTTTGCTAACCGTTGGTGTACGCGACAAAAACCACAAGTAGTCTTTGTTATAACTAGTTATAAAAGCATATTGGTAATCGCCTTGGTCAAGCTCAAAAATCACGTAAGCGCCGTAAAATGGGCCAAAAAACGATACTTTAAAATGCCCTGTGTCGGTGTTTTCAACAAACTTAGCTAAGCCCTCAGCTTCATCCCACTTTTGCTCTTCAGTTAAATAGCCTTTGTTAAGGACCTTAACTGTGCCATCGTCGTTAATAGAATAAGTAGCGGTAACTTGCTCCATACCTTCTTCAAATGAGTGATTGAGCCGCGCTATTTCAAACCATTTGCCTTTATACTTTTGTATATCAAAGTTTTTAACGGGTGTTATTCCCTCAGGAGGGCTGGTGCAGGCACTGAGAAAAAATAGCCCTGTAATAAGTAAACCGTATTTTATAGCCTTCATGTAAGCTCCTTTTCGATTATGTAATTTATGCTATTTCACAAGAATAAAATTTGCTATAGGATCGTCTTAATTCTAAAGCAATAAAAATGACCATAGCATGAAAATTTGGGTAGATGCAGACGCGTGTCCTGTCGTTATAAAAGAAATACTTTTTAGAGCGGCAGAGCGTATGAAAATCGACACTATTTTAGTGGCTAATCACGCAATGCGTATTCCGCCGTCAAAATACATAAGCCGCGTTCAAGTATCGTCAGGCTTTGATGTAGCCGACGACGAAATAGTAAAACGTATTGAAAAAGGCGATTTAGTTATTACTGGCGATATACCGCTGGCGAGTGAAGTAATTGATAACGGCGGGCAGGCGCTCAACCTGCGTGGCGAGCTTTATACCACCGAGAATATCCGCTCAATACTTAACGTACGCGACTTTATGGATACTATGCGCTCAAGTGGCGTAGAAATGAGTGGTGGGCCGCCGCCGCTTAGCCAAACCGATCGTCAAAACTTTGCAAATAACCTCGACCGTATTTTAGCGCAAAACAAGGCTAACTAACTTGAACACACAATTAGTTGGCTTAGGCGATACGCAATTTAGCGTGGCAGTGTACGTAGCAAAAGCGCCGCCAATGCCGTTTTTTGAAACACTTGAATGTCTTAAACCGGTTATAAATGAGCAAATAAATACCATAAACCAGCACTGTGGTAATGGTTGGCGCAAAGTGTTTAATGTATACGCCAAAGTATTGTTTGCTCTACCAAGTGAGCATTACTCATTTGCTAAACAAGCGCCTACTTGGCAGCAATATCGCGATGAGTTTTTGCTGCAAAAAAATAGTAAAACGGCCCTGTTATTTAGCGCGCCTAACTTTACTCTTACTGGAACGGATAAAGCTTTAAATAATAAAAACCAACTACATATAATCGCAGGTCGTACGCACGCTAAAAGCTTACTCCAACAAGGTAAGCTTAATGCGCAATTTGAGTGGCTCGACGACGAATTTGCAATAGATACAGCCAACAATATTATAGTATGCCCATATTTTGATTACAGGCAGCTAAGTAATATAAAAATTGCGAGATTAAGCGAGCTAGTAGCGCAGCTAAAAATGACTAAATAACCTGAACTCTGGATAATAAATCTATCTCAAGCAGCTATTTTCAGCGCTAACTGCGTTGAATTTACTTGCAATAGGCCAGCTATTGACGCGTAAATTCGCCTTGCTTTCACTGAAAATCTCTGGCTAGAAAAAATAAATTTAAATATCAAAATAATTCAATGTGTGAGTAAATATCTTAACCAGAGTTCAGGTTAAATAACACATTGTAAGGAACGACCATGGCCGGAATTTTAGAGTTAAACCAATTATTAAAGTCAATGCAACCAACGCTTAAGCAAGGCGAGTATATTTTTTGTTGCTTGGCAGGAAAGCTTGCTGATTATGTTCATTTAGAGCCACTTGCTACTTATGTAGAAGAAGAAGGCCTAACCCTTATATTAAACGCTGAAACCGCCGACAAAGCCGGTATTACTTACGAGGGTAAATATAATTTAATTACCCTTAACGTACATTCGAGTTTAGAGGCCGTCGGTTTAACCGCTGCGGTATCTGCAAAGCTCACTGAGCATGGTATTAGTGCTAATGTGGTAGCTGCGTTTTATCACGACCACATTTTCGTACAAACAGATAAAGCACAAGCTGCTATGAAAGCACTTGGCGAGATTGGTTAGGATTGCTGGCATAGCAACATGCTGAGTGATGTTGATATTAGAGCGTCGGGTGGCGCTTCACTTAACCGATCTACAAAAATACAAAAGCTGATATTGCTATAGAGCAACATCAGCTTTTTTGTGCACATTTGGACTATTTTCGCAGTATTGTTTATCTACTGGCTCAAGCTTAATTTTACTTCCTGCATTTACCACTACGCATAGTGTATTTTTATTGAGTTTTTGTTTTTGAATAACCGTAAACTCGCCTTCGTTTGCAGCGTATAAATTATATTGATACGCATCGTTACCGCCTTCAAATAATGCGGTAAATAGTCCTCCAACTAACCCACCGATTATTGCTCCGCCTACCATTTCTTCGGTGTTACCATCTAAATTATCTACAAAGCCAAATCCGGCGCCTGCTGCTATGCCTGTACCCACTTCTGATGAAAGTGTTACACGTTGCATAGATTCTACCGAGGCGTAATAGCGTTTAATTATTTGATTTTGATTGTTACGGTCAACACCTTGTGATGCGCAACCCGAGAGGAGTAATACCACTATAAGATACTTTTTCATGCTGATTTCCCTTTTAATCATTTTAATAGGGAAATAATAAGTATCAGAGCATAAAAAATATGTGAGAACTTTGTTTGTATCTGTCAGAAGTTGTAAGCGTGTGTAGTGAAATTAAACACACACTTTTTCACTCAACAATCAGCTTCGATACTACCCATTTATGAAGCGGGTTTTTATTGTAGCGCGGATGCCATGCGGCTATTACGTCAAACGGCGCAGGTAACTGTAGCAGCTCTATTTTTACTAGCTCTGAGCTTACTGCGCGTGAGGGTAAAAATGCAATAGAGTCGGTTGTTTCTAGGTACATCGGCACAATAGAAAAACACGGTGCCGACACCACTACGTTACGGGTTAAATCAAAGCTTTTAAACCAATCGTCAATAGACCCTTTAAAATTTGGACGCGAAGGCGAGGCAATAATACTTGGATAACTGGCGATTTCAGCAAGGCTTGGCTTAGTTCCTGCTATTGATGAATTCGGCGAGGTAACGCAAATATGTTGCTCTTCAAATAACTTAATAATGGGATAAGTGCTTGGGATGTAGTCGGGGAAGGCAATGGCTAAATCGACTTTACCGTTTTCCATTAGATCGTGCAGGCTGTCTAGTTCGAAGTCTCTTATTATAAGCTTTAAATTTGGCGCTTGTGCCCGGAGTACTTTAACTAATGCTGGTAAAACAACTTGCTGTGCGTAGTCGGTAGCGGCTATTACGAAGGTGCCGTTAATTGTTTTTGGGTCAAATATTTTAGGTGCTAATAATGCCTGAAAGTCGTTTAATAGTTTGTCTATATCTACCGATAACTCCTCTGCATAAGGTGTAGGCACAAAGCCATTGGTTTTTCTTAAAAACAAATGATCGTCAAATACATCACGTAGCTTTTTTAGTTGCTCACTCACTGCTTGTTGGGTTAAGCCCAATTTACTCGCTGCTTTTGAGGCATTTTTTTCGCGGATGAGCGCTTGGAAAATACGCAATTGTTTAATATCTAATCGGTCTAACTTACTCATACTGCTGCCTGTGTTGCTTAGTAATAATATTTAACTTATCACATAACCAAATTATCTTGTATCACTTACATAAAAGGGTTGTTTCTAATTGTTGAGATACCCCCTTACTATGCTCCTACACACTAAATTGAATGATTGGAGCAAACAATGAAAACAGTAATTTTAATAGGCGCACTAGGTAAAATGGGTCAAGCGGCATTAACCGGTTTATCTAAGCATAAAGTAATTACAGCGGGTCGCTCGGGCGATGTAGATCATATTGTTGATATTACCAGCGAGCAATCAATTACTGAGCTGTATGAAAAAGTAGGCCATTTTGATGCCGTAGTTAATACCGTAGGTTTATGTGAGTACGAAACGTTTGCAGATATGAGCGAAGCCCAGTGGATGAGCACTATTATGAGCAAAATGATGGGGCAAATTAACCTTGTACGCATTGGTCAAAAGTACATTGCCGACGGCGGCTCATTTACGCTAATTAGTGGTATTTTAAACGTTAAACCTATTCCGTTTGCGATTGCTGATGCAACAACTAGCGGCGCAATAGATACGTTTGCAAAATGCGTATCACTAGAAATGCCACGTGGCACACGTATTAATGTGGTTAACCCTACCGTACTTGAAGAAGCATGGGACGTATACGGCGAGATGATGCCAGGTTTTCAACCAGTACCAGGCAAGCTTGTAGGTAAAGCGTTTGAGCGTTCGGTTGATGGCTTTATTACTGGCGAAGTTATTATTGTAGATGCATAACTACCCGCCATATTGGTGAGAGATGCTAGCAAACTAATAAGCGCTTTACAGTAACTGCAAAGCGCTTTAAAACATATTTTAATAGGTGATGAAATGAAAAAATTAATACCCGTATTTGCTATATTATTGGCTGCAGGTTGTGCCAATGTAGCGCCAAGCTCGCAATATGCTAGCGAGCCAGGAGCTAATTCTGATAAAGAATGTAAAACAATACCGCGCCATAAGCACACAGTTCAGTGGTGTAAGCCACATTCTTCTAAATAGATCGATAAATTAAACTACATACCCACTAAAACCTAGCGCTTTAAAATACAGTTTCGGAATGCCAAATTTGCACTCATTTAGCAGTTCGCTAAAGCGCATTCTATCGAGTGGGTAAAACTCATTTTCTAGGTCGTGTCCCATTTGTGTTTTACCTGTTTCGGTTAAACCTAATTGCGCACACGTCGTAAGTTGGGCTTCGCGCTCAAACGTCGTTTCGGGGCGCATTAAATCAGCAATATAAAGGAGTGCATCTTTTTTAAGATTGCCCTTCATTGCTTTTAATAGCTGCTTTTTATCGCCGTTATCTTGTACAAAATGCATGACTAATAAACATAAAATGGCATCAGCTTTATCTGATAACTTATCAACAGGGCCATTGTGAATCGTTACGCGGCTAGTTATGCCTTGTTCATCAAATTGCTGCTGTGCGATAGCAAGCATATCGGCTGATGTATCTTGCGCAGTAAATTGCCATGTTGGGTTTAATGCAGCCAGTGCGAGCACTTCTTTACCAGTGCCTGCCCCTACTACTAAAACATGTGCATTGTCGCTTAGCGTTGCTTGTAGCTGTGCGTTAGTTAGTTGGTGTAATAACTCATAACCTGGGACTAAACGAGTAATGCGGCTATCGTATTGTGTTGCTTGTTCGCCTGTAAATGTTGGCATTTTTAAACTCCCTAATAGCTATATAACTTCAACTGTGGAATATCCACCTGGCTTTTTGGCTACATGCACTTGAGTGGCTACGCGCTCGCTCATTTGTGTTACGTGCGATATAACGCCTACTTTTCTACCTTGTGCTTGTAATGAATCAAGAGCGTCCATTGCAATGCTGAGGGTTTCACTATCTAACGTACCAAACCCTTCGTCAATAAACAAAGAATTGATTTGTACTTTGTTTGACGAGAGCGATGCTAAGCCAAGTGCCAGCGCAAGTGATACTAAAAATGACTCCCCACCCGAGAGCGTATTAACAGAGCGTTGCTCGTCGGCCATGTCGCGGTCAATAATCGCAATGTCGAGCGTTTGTGCTATTGCCGTTAATTCGTAGCGTTTGTTGAGTGTTTTTAAATGGCTGTTGGCATAGTGCAGTAATATTTTTAACGTTTGCGTTTGTGCCAAATTACGCATGGTTTTACCTGTTGCATCACCTAGTACTTTATTAAGCAAGTGCCACTGTTCAACCTGCGTTTTAAGCGTAGTTAACTCAGCTTGTTTGCCTTCAAGCGCCTTTGTATTTTGGTTATGCTGCTCAATGGCAGTATTAGTCGCTAGTAATGAACTTTGCAGCTGCGTTTGTTGCTCGTTTAAGCTACTTAATTGGGTATTTAAAGCCTCTGCACTTTGCGTTGGTTTATCGCTACTGTTGTGTTTTTCAAGCGTAAGCTGCTGCTGTTTTAATGCGGCGTTTGCATCGGTTAGCGCTTGAGTTAACTGCTCGTGTTGATTTAAATGCGTTTTAATAACATCGCTACTAAGCGTTAGTAAAATTTTGACCTGTTCGTGCGTTGCATTACTAAATTGCGCTTTAAAGTCGCTAAACCACTCGTTATAACGTGCCTCAAGCGTTGCTAGCTCTTGGCTGTTTTCAAGTAAGCGTTGCTCTGCGTTTTTAAGCGTTATAGCGTGCTCGTCTCGCTGCTTAATAGCATCGTCATGTGCTTTTTGGCTAGCTTGAACCAGCGATTGCTTTTGCTCTTGCTCACTGACAAGTTTTGCTTGGTAGTCGTCTGCGCTTATTTGCTCGTTATTAAATAATGCTAAGCGCTCACTTTGCACAGTGCTTAATAGCGCTTTAGCTTTTATGAGCTCTTCATTAAGTGTTTTTAACGACAGCTCACTTTTACTTATAAGCGGGGTAAGTTGTTTTATTTGCTCATTAGCTGTGTCTTGACGTTTTTGGCTCTGCTCAAGTTGCGTTTGAGTTTGCTGGTACTGCGTAACCTGCTCGTGCAGCTGGGTAAGCTCAAGCGTATTGGCTTGTAGTTGTTGCCAAACATCACTGTTTTCAAATTGGCTATTAAGCGTTGTACCCAGCTCGTTAACTTGCGCACTTAGTTCGCTATGCTTACTCGTTATTTGGTTTTGCTGATGTGTAAGCTCAAGGTGTTTATTACTCAGTTGCTGCTGTACTTGCTGCTCTGCTTTGAGTGCTGCTTGTAGCTTATTTACTTTGGTTTGCAGTGTACGCTGGCGTTTTTGTTGCTCAAAGTATTGCGCTTTTTGCTCTGTTAACTGCTTATAAGTAACTTCAAGCTGGTCGGCCGTTAAGTCGTTAAGCTCGGTACGTGCGCCTTGCATGGTATTTTTAATATCAAGCTGTTTAGCTTTTGCTGTTTGTATTACTTGCTCAAGTTGTCCATGTTCAGCAGTTAATACAGCATGTTGAGTTTGATGCTTATGCAGCTCACTTTGTGCATGCTCAAATTGCTTTTTAGCAGTAGTAAAAGCATTTTCAAAATCAGTAATTAAGTTATTTAATTGCTGATTTTGGTTTACCGCGTACGGGTGCTCAGTGGCGCCGCATACCATGCAAGGCTCATTAGGGCGAAGTTCAGTACGTAAATGCTCTACGTTTTCGCTGGCTCTTAAGCGCGCTTGATTAAGTGCGTATTCGCTACCTTTAAGCGCTTGCTCACTGGTTATTAAATTTTGATTAAGTAAAGCATGAGCTTGTTGGCTTTCATTTAACTGCTGATTAAGTACTTGTTGGCGTTGCGTGCTTTGTTTTAGTTCTGTATTAAATTGCCCATAACGCTCGCGTTGCTCTTTTAAGTAATCAATACTCTTTAGCTGCGCGTCGCAGTGCTCTGCATTAAATTCAGTCAGCTGATTATCTAATACCTGTAAAGTTGATTTCTCGTTATTAAGTAACGCCTCGCACTGCTGCACTTTATTATTTTGCGCATTTAAAAGATCGCTCTGATTTGCAAGCTCGCTATTAAGAGTTTGGCTTTGCGTAAGGTTTGCGGCTAATTGCTGCTGTGCACTTAAGTAAGTAGTAAAGCTTTGCTTATAATAGCTCCAATCTTTTGCTAAAACATGCAGCTGCTCATGCTCATTAAGCCATTGCTGGCTTTTTGTAGAGTCGGTATTAGCAAGCTCTAACTCGTTACTGCTTTGCTTAAACTGCTGATTGAGCTCATCAAGCTGCGTTTGCTCTTTAGCTATTTGTGACTCAGTACCTTTTATACTTTGGCTTTGCAAAGCAATGCTGCTGTCGAGCTCGCGCGCTTTAGCGATAACGGGCGCTGCATTTTGTTTTTGCTCATTTGCGTTATTAAGCAGCTCGGTATGTTTGGTAAGCGCGGTATTACACTCGTTAATTACCGCTAAATGGTCAACACTTTTAAGCGCTGTAATTTGCTCATTTTGCACCGTGTTTTGATCTGTTAATTGAGTAAAGCGACTGCGGTTATCTTTTATTTCAAGCGCTTGTTTAGCTTGTTTTGCTTGCTCGCTTTGCTCAGCGATACTTTCAAGCGCTGAGCTTGCGTGTTGCTGGGTTTGCTGCGCTTGGAGTAAGTTTTGCTCAAGCACTGCTGCTTGCTGATACCAGCTAAGTGCTTTTTCAGTTTTGGTCAGCTCTTTTTTAGCGTGTTCGGTTTGCGCTTTTAAATCGGCTAACTTGGTTTGTTGTAGCTCAAGTTCTTCTGGTGTTAATAGAGTATAACTTTCAAGGCCTGCTTTAAGCGCTTCAAGCTTTGCTACTTGCTCTTTATGGCGTTCAAAAATACGCACGCCAATACGGCTAAACTTATCGGTGCCTGTTAAGCACTCTAAAAGTTGCGCTCGCTCATCGCCAGTGGCTTTTAAAAATGCAGCAAACTCGTGTTGCGCTAATAATACCGCACGGGAGAATTGCTCAAAGTTAAGCCCTATTTTGCTCTCAACTTCTTTTATTGTGTGGCTTTTGTCTGCTATTAGGGTTTCGTCTGGCAGGGTTACTAAAGTGTGCTCTGCAACTTTAAGCTTGCCTGTTACTTTTTTATGGGTGCGTGAAATTGTATAGCGCGCACGATAAAGCTGTTTATCTTGCCCTAAAAAGTCAACCTCAGCGTAGCCTTCCCAGGTGCCTCTGCGTAGTAAGTTTCGCGCATCATTTAGCTTAATGCTGTCGCCGTTAAACTCAATTAAATTACCTTTATCGCCACGTAGCCGTGCTGTTTTTGTATAAAGCGCTAAGCATATCGCATCTAAAAAGGTACTTTTACCTGCGCCGGTATCGCCTGTAATGGCAAATAAACCCGCGTCTTTTAATGGGGCTTTAGTAAAGTCTATTTCAGCGTCAACAATTGAGGCTAAGTTATGAATACGAACTGCGGTTATTTTCATAGTTGTTCTTGCTCCGTTAGCTCGTTTATCACGTCACTTAAAAGTGCTTTTAGCTCATCGGGTACGCTTTGCCCTGCCATGTCTTTATCGTTTGCGAACGCTTGCTCTAATAAATTAAGTGGGTTGAGCATTTCAACCTCGCTTAAATCTTCAAATACGGTGTTTTCGTCATTGTTAGCTAATTGCTCGCGTACGCGTTCAATACCACAAAATTTAATATGCTTGCCTTCAAGTGCTTGTTCTATTTGCTCTCTGAAGGTGGTGTCGGTATCGCTCGATTTAAGCTTTACACGTAAATAAGGCGCTACTGTATTTTGTGATGTGTCGAGTGCTTTAATTTGCTCGCACAGTTCACTTAATGGTACGCACTCCCCTTTTGGTAAAACAATTACATCGGCAGATCGCGGAATGTAAAGGGGGTTTACAGTTGTACTAATATGTTGTTTTTTATCAGTAATAAATTCAATAATATTTACTTGATGCGTGTAATTACGCTCTGAAAACGACATTGGGATAGGTGTGCCGCTGTATCGAATAACATCGCTTTTAGCAACTTGTTGCGCTTTGTGTAAATGCCCAAGGGCAACATAGTTAGCTTGTTTACCAAATACATTAGCTGAAATAGACTCTTCACCGCCTATTACTAAGTTTCGCTCAGAATCACTTGATATATCTCCGCCTTTAGCGTGTAAATGCCCCATAACTATTAATGGTGAGTTTTGCTCATTTATATTAACAGCTTGCTCTAGTGCAAGTTCGTAAGCTTTTGCAACGCCTTGTGCATAGCTAGAGCCGTTTTCAGTTTGGCTAAGTGAACTTACATCGCTTGCGCGTAAAAATGGCATAGCGACGATTACAGCGCGTTTACCATTAGTATTTATGGTAATAACAGTTTCATCGGGTGTTGCGACATCAAAGCGTCCTACTACGTGAGTATCAAACTGTGCAAGTAATGGCTGAGCTGCCAAAATACGATTTGCAGAGTCGTGGTTACCCGCAATAATCACTACATGTAATAGTGGGCATGCTTTTTTGGCATCTTTAATAAATTGATAAAGCTGATTTTCAGCGCTAGCGCTTGGCGTCGCTGTATGATAAATGTCGCCAGCAACTAAAAGTAAATCTATTTGTTGTTCAACAAGAGTGGCTAATAACCAGGTAAAAAAGGCTTGGTGTTCAACACGGCGATCGTGTTCGTAAAATTGTTGGCCAAGGTGCCAATCTGAGGTGTGGAGGACTTTCATGTCGCGCTCTTAATAAAACCGTAAGAGCGCCAATATACCCAAGGCAGTTAAAGATGCAAGCCTAAGACCCGCATTACGTTAGGTTAAACTGTACCACGCTGAAAAAACAACCGGTAATGCTAAAAGTGCCATTAATAATGGGATTTTTAACGTTTTAGTTTGTTTTGCGTGTAGCGCCTTTAGTGCATTAGTTTCGTTGCACGCTGCTACTTTATCGATATAAAAATAACCCGAATCGAGATACTGCTTACAGTTATTCTCACTTGCTGGAATCGCAATTAGTTCTTGTTGTTTTTTTAGGATATAAAAATCCATAAGCCCACCGCATTTATTGCTAGTAATCGATATTAATTTGAGGATAAATGTGACGAATTTATTTGCCTCAAATAAAAAGGTTGGCGATTTTAAATATAAACAGCACTAAAGATCAACCTAAAAATGCACTATTTTTAATTTATCGTACAAATAGTTAATATTACTGAAAACACAGCAATATTTGCGCCAATTAATAGCCTCTTTTTACTGTGTTTTTGCTCAGTAGATAGGCGCTTAAGCGCATCTTGCTTATTACAACCCGATACCACATTTACATAGGAGTAATGATTTGCTTGATAGCGCTCAAGTAATGCTTTTTTAGCAGGAATTGCTTCGAGCTGATGATCTTTTTTTACAATGTAAAATTTCATATCGTGCCCCTACAAATTGCGAATTACTTTTAATTTAAACTATTACTATGAATTAGGCATGAAAACCCTAAATTCAAGGGCTTGTTCCTTTTTTGATACTTTAAATCGAATTACTGTTTGTAAACCCCCTTTACAGTTTTTATCCATTCGTGTTTTGTTACAAAACATTTGTATTTTTTTATCTAAAAAACGAAGTGAACATCACCCTAAAAATACGGTATTTGGTCGCTAATTTATTGAAGCTTGTTGGTATATTTGTCAAAGTACGCTCACAAAATTATATTAGGACTAACAATGAAAAAAATAGGTCTTACGCTAAGTGCTTTTGTATTGCCTTTTGCAATATCGAGTGCAGCTATGGCGTCTTCAGTTGAACAAACAAAAGGTTCTTACGTTGATAAATTTCGTCAATTAGACGAAGCACTTCCTACACCCAATGTATATCGTAGTGCGGCTGGCGAACCAGGTGAAAAATACTGGCAGCAACGTGTTAATTACGATATTGATGTAAAGCTTGATGAAAAAAAGCACCGTATTACCGGTAGCCAAAACATCGAATACAAAAATAACTCTCCACATACGCTTAAGTATTTATGGTTGCAGCTAGACCAAAATATTTTTAAAAGTGACTCAATTGCCGAAACAACGAAAACTTTTAAAAGTACATTAAACAGCTTACCAGCTCAAAAGCCCGCTAAATTAAGTTTAGGCGAATTACGTCGTCAGCAATTTATGAGCGACAACGAACTGGGTTATACAATTAGTGGCGTAAAAGATGACGATGGTAAAGAGCTGCGTGTAACTGTAGTCGATACTTTAATGCGCATTGATTTAAACGAGCCATTAAAACCAGGTAAAGAAGTCGAATTTAGCATGAACTTTGCCTTCAACATTGTTGAAGAAGATGCAGTGGGTGCACGTTCTGGTTATGAGCACTTTGAAGAAGATGGCAACGACATATTCTTAATTGCTCAGTGGTTTCCTCGTTTAGCGGCTTATACCGATTACGAAGCATGGACAAACAAACCATTTTTAGGTTCTGGTGAATTTACGCTTGAGTTTGGTGATTACGATGTAGAGATTACTGTTCCTGCGGATCACATTGTATCGGCTACTGGTAAGCTTGATAATGCGAGCAAAGTACTTACAAGTACTCAGCGCAAACGTTTAAAGCAAGCCGAAACATCTAAGCGTCCTGTGTTTATTGTTAACGCAGAAGAAGCGCTAGAAAACGAAAAAGAAGGCACCGACAAAACTAAAACGTGGCACTTTAAAGCGCAAAACGTACGTGACTTTGCTTGGGCGTCGTCTCGTAAGTTTATGTGGGATGCAAAGGGTTATCAGCAAGGTGGTGACGTTCAGCCTTTAGTTATGGCAATGTCGTTCTTCCCTAAAGAAGGTGGTGACTTATGGGAGAAGTACTCAACTGAAGCGGTAGTACACACAATGGAAGTGTACTCTAAGTATTCTTTTGACTACCCATACCCAACAGCTCAATCGGTTAATGGCCCTGTTGGCGGTATGGAATACCCAATGATTACCTTTAACGGCCCACGTACTAAGTTACAAGATGATGGTACTCGTACTTATTCTCAAGCTGAAAAGCGCTTTTTACTTGGCGTAGTTATTCATGAAGTGGGTCATATTTACTTCCCAATGATTGTTAACTCAGATGAGCGCCAATGGACGTGGATGGATGAAGGCTTAAATAGCTTTTTAGATGGCGTTGCGGGTCGTGAATGGGATCCAACTATTCCTTGGGGTGTTGAGCCTCGCGATATAGTGAGCTACATGAAGTCTGAAAACCAAGTACCTGTTATGACTCAGTCAGACAGCGTATTACGTTTAGGCCCTAATGCGTATACTAAACCTGCAGCCGCTCTTAATATTTTACGTGAAGTAATTTTAGGTCGTGACTTATTCGACTTTGCATTTAAAGAATATGCTCAGCGCTGGAAATACAAGCGCCCTACCCCAGCAGATTTTTTCCGTACAATGGAAGAAGCCTCTGGTGTTGATTTAGATTGGTTTTGGCGTGGCTGGTTTTACACCACAGACCATGTAGATATCTCGTTAGATAAGGTATATCAACTACGTTTAGACACTAAAAACCCTGATATTGATTACAACCGTTTACGTGACATTGAAGCAGACAAGCCTACGTCATTATTTGTTGAGCGTAACCGTGCTGAAGGTAAAAAAACATGGGTTGAGCAAAATACTGATGTTACCGACTTTTATGACGAAAATGACCGCTTTACTGTTACAAACAAAGAACGTAACAAGTACAACAAGTTTTTAAAAGGCTTAGAGCCGTGGGAGCGTAAAACGCTTGACCGTGCAGTAAGTGAAGATAAAAACTACTACGTTATGGAGTTTTCAAACCTAGGTGGTTTGGTAATGCCTATTTTATTAGAGCTAACGTATGAAGATGGCACTAAAGAAGAGCGTTATATTCCTGCTGAAATTTGGCGTCGTAATTATAAAAATGTTCAAAAGCTAATTGTTACCGATAAAAACAAGCCACTTGTGTCAGTTACTGTCGATCCAGGCTGGGAAACAGCTGACGTAAATGTAGAGAATAATAACTACCCTCGTCGTATTATTCCTTCACGTATTGAAGTGTTTAAAAAGGAAAAGAGTAAAGCTAAGGTGAGTCGCGATATCATGCAAGATATTAAAACTGAACTTAAAACTGATGAGAAAAAAGACGAAAAGGATGACGGTGAGGAGCAGCAATAATGCGCTTTTTGCTTATTATTGTTTGCTTTTTAGTTGCTGCGCCAAGTATGGCGCATCAACTAAAGTCGTCAGTTACAACTGTGCTTTTTAATAAACGAACGCATAATGTTGAGTTAATGCATCGCTTTTATTTACACGATACCGAACATGCCGTAGGAACATTATTTAAAGGCAAAATCGATATTATTAATAATAAAGCCGATCAGCTTCGTTTTGCTAAGTATGTTGAATCGCATGTTGCTCTGCAAACATTAAGTGGTGAGCCTTTAGCGCTTAGCTTTGTAGGGGCACAAGTTGATGGTAAGTTTTTTTGGGTTTACCAAGAAGCACCAATTCCTGAAAACATTGAAGGAATTAAAATGAGTAATGGCGCACTTCGTGATTTATGGCCATCTCAGGTAAATATGGTAAACGTTGAGGGCAAAGGTAAGATTAAAACCCTAAACTTTGCACAAGATGATACTTGGCTCGAAGCCCGCTTTGAGCAAAATTAATAGTTAAAACTTCCCCAACCGACGCGCACAGCAGTTTATGTGCGCGTTTTCTTCATACGTTTAAACTGCGTTCATATTTGATCTGTTGTTTGTAAATTTACGTAAAAATTGGTAGTTCAATTTGTATATTTACCTTTTTTTGCGCATGATATATCAGGCACTTAAATTACTTTGTTATCAATAGATTGATAATGGTGCGTATTAATATTTAAATATAGTTAGTTTCATTTATCCCTTTGTATTTACCGGCCTAGGGCATAAGCAGTAGAGAATTTTATGTTTAAATTTCATTTAGTAATAACTAAATTCAGGGAATGATATGACTACTCAGGTTGAGGCTATTTTTGGAGTGATTTTTGATTTAGATGGAACATTGGTTTCATCTAAATTAGATTTTGCATTAATAAAGGCCCAAATAGGTTGCCCTTGCGAGCAAGACTTACTTGATTACATTGCTCAGTTGCCCTCACCGTATATGCGTGAAGAGGCAATGAATATAGTTCACCAACACGAATTAATAGATGCACAACATGCCAGTATATTACCTGGTGTGAGTGAAGCTATTCATGCTTTAAAGTCTAAAAATATTCCGATGGCGATTGTTACTCGCAATTTTGATAAAGCAGCGGCAATTAAATTACAAAATAATCCACTCCCTATCAGCACAGTTTTAACGCGAAGCGATGCCCCAGCAAAGCCAGATCCCAGCGCTTTAAATGCCATTGCTACACTTTGGAACATTAACGCCAGAAATTTACTTTATGTAGGCGATTACCTTTACGACATTCAAGCTGCGCACAATGCAAATATGCGCGCGTGTTTATACGCTCCAGAGTCAACGCCTGCTTATGCCGATCAGGCAGATTACGTTTTACATGACTTTGTTGAATTAGTGACATTAGTTGAGAGTTATTCTGAAAAAATAGAGTTATGTTAAATAGGGTGCTATTAAATTTATTTAAGAATAAGTGCTATGTTATTTAAATTACAAAATAACGTTTGTTCCTAGCCCAATACGTTTTGAATTGGTAAAATACCGCAAAACGTAACGTATTCATTAGGGGCACAAAATGGGCAGAGCATTTGTAGTTCGTCAAAGTTCTA
>Ga0209309_10000460_pt1 | contig 48817 bp, 43 predicted proteins | sample COGITO_mtgs_1204_2_FD_184807 | JGI IMG/M metagenome (GOLD analysis project Ga0209309, IMG submission 184807) | Pelagic marine microbial communities from North Sea - COGITO_mtgs_120412 (SPAdes) (version 2) | ecosystem: Environmental > Aquatic > Marine > Epipelagic ... | reverse complement strand
ATTAAATAAAGGGGTTGCTGAATTAAAGGAAAAAGTAGACGAAAACCGATTTGAACAGGAACTCGTTTATTATATAGAGAAATTTGATATTACTGAAGAAAAAGTGCGCTTAAAAAACCACCTGGACTATTTCGAAAAAGCGTTAAACTCTAACGACTCCAATGGGAAGAAATTAGGCTTTATTAGTCAAGAAATGGGTCGTGAAATCAACACTATTGGTTCAAAATCCAATTATGCTGCGATGCAAAAACTGGTCGTACAAATGAAAGATGAACTCGAAAAGATCAAGGAACAACTCCTAAACGTGCTATAAACCAACACGTACCTATTACACCACTCATTAACACGAAAAACAAAAACCTTTGACAGAAAAAGACCTTATAAAAAATGGAAAATTATTAGTTTTTTCTGCGCCTTCCGGATCTGGCAAAACAACCATTGTTAGACATTTATTAAATAAAGACGAACTCAATCTAGAGTTTAGCATCTCTGCCACTTCACGTGATAAGCGCGAAGGCGAAGTGGATGGCAAGGATTATTATTTTTTAGATGCCCATACGTTTAAACAACACATCAAAAACGATGATTTTTTGGAGTGGGAAGAAGTTTATCGCGATAATTTCTACGGAACCTTAAAAACCGAGGTGGAACGCATTTGGGCTAAAGGTAAAAATGTGATTTTTGACATCGATGTTTCTGGCGGGTTGCGCATTAAACGAAAATTTCCAGACCAAACCTTGGCCATTTTTGTAAAACCCCCAAGTATTGACGAACTTAAAATTCGGTTAAAAAAACGTCAGACTGAGAGTGCCGATAAAATTAACATGCGCATTGCAAAAGCCTCTGCGGAATTGGCTACTGCGCCACTTTTTGATGTGGTGGTACTCAACGAACATTTGGAAAATGCCTTGATTGAATCTTATTCTCTGGTTTCAAATTTCATTGCAGATAAATCATGAAAATCGGACTCTTTTTCGGCACCTTCAATCCCATCCATATTGGCCATTTAACCATCGCCAACCACATCGCTGAAAACAGTGATTTAGATCAAGTTTGGTTTGTGGTCACACCGCACAGCCCGTTTAAGAAAAAAAGCACCTTGCTCGATAATCGCCAGCGTTATGAAATGGTCTATCAAGCCACCAAAGACTATCTCAAGTTAGCACCCAGTGATATTGAATTTGATTTACCGCAACCCAATTATACCATAAATACCTTAGTTCACATTAAGGAAAAACATCCACATCATGAATTTGCACTGATCATGGGTGAGGATAATCTGAAAAGTTTCCATAAATGGAAAAACTATGAGCTCATTTTAGAGCAGCACGATATGTATGTGTATCCCAGAATTTCTGTAGGCAAGATCGAAACACAGTTTGATACGCATCCACGCATCCACAAAGTTGATGCGCCCATTATGGAACTCTCTTCTACTTTTATTAGGAAACAAATTAAAGAGGGGAAAAACGTACGCCCCATGTTACCAGAACACGTTTGGGTGTATTTGGATGAAATGAATTTTTATAGGTAAATCCACCCGCGGGCAATTATTAAAAGTGATAGAATGCATTTTCAAGATGCTCCAAACTCATCCCTTTTTTATTGAGTACAATGGCAATAATATCAAAGCGCACTTCAACTTCCATTTCATTTTCATTAACAAAATAATCCACTGCTTTGATAATGCGTTGAATTTGCTTAGGCTTTAAAAACTGTTGCGGGTCACCAAAATCAGCACTAGTTCGCGTCTTGACTTCAATAATGGCTAAAACTGCTCCTTTTTGGGCGATGATATCAACTTCCGCCTTTTCATAAATGAAGTTACGGGCAACAATTTCATAACCATTCTTTATCAGAAAATCATTGGCGATAAGCTCACCTTTTTTACCAAGTTCGTTGTGTTGGGCCATAAATTCTGCGAACGCAGGCCTCTCATCCTGCAAATGTAAATGGTACTGCCAGTCTTATAGTGTTAAGCCTTGCTCAAACTAAAGATTGCCTTAATCCAAAAAGTTAACAAAAAAACGATTATTTAAACATTCTCAACTCCCAATAAACCCAAAATCCGTGAAAGCTCAGTCCTTATACTCAAAAGTCGTTTTATCCTTAGTAACATCCAACTCAATGACCTTCCCAAAAATCATGGCCCGATTATCATCTTCGTGCCCTGCAGGCATGTTAAAGGCAATGGGAAAATCGTAGTCGGATAAAGCGTCCAAAATCAATTCTTCTACCGAGCTGCCCCAAAGGGTGGTGTTTTTGCGCATTCGCGTCATATCGCCCACCAAAACGCCCGCACAATTGTCAAAATACCCCGCCCGTTTTAAACTCTGTAGCATACGATCAATATGGTATTTGTATTCACCAATTTCTTCAATAAAAAGAATTTTTCCTGAAGTATCAATGCTTGTATTTGAGCCTAACATGGTATGTAAAATTGTAAGGTTTCCGCCTAGCAATTCGCCTTCAGCCTTCCCAACCCGATTATAAAACGACCCTTTGAGTGTGTAATTTTCGGGATGTCCAAACAGCGCAGATTTAAAAGTACTTACAGTTTCTTCTATTTCTGAAATGTCTCGAGGCAAACTCACGCACATTAACGCATGTAAGGTTTGAAAGCCTTCATTATGGATTTGGCTGTGCAATGCGGTAATGTCGCTATAACCAATGAGCCATTTGGGGTGTTTTTTGAATTTTATATAATCCAATTTATCGAGAATGCGCACCGTTCCATACCCGCCACGTGCGCACCAAATGGCACTAATTTTCGGGTCGTCCAAGGCGTTTTGGAAATCTTCGCAACGCTCGGCATCGGTACCCGCAAAATGATTGGCACTACTAAAAACATGCTTTCCAATAACTGCGTGAAAGCCCCAACTTTTAAGGAGCGCCACCGCGTGGTCCACTTCATCGTTGCGGTTTTTCAAAATGCCCGAAGGCGCCACGATCGCAACCGTATCGCCAGCTTTTAGGTATGGTGGTTGTATCAAAGCAGTGTGTTGTGATTGAAAGGGTTGATCTTGGGCGTGTAGTGTTCCGAAGAACAAAAACAGTGCACCCAAGCGTAATAAACGATCTAATTTCGGCATAGTGTAAAAGTACATTTTTTTTCTAAATCGCCTTCAAAATGCGTACTTTTGTGCCCTGAAAACAGAAATCAAGATGTCCAAAAGATACACCATTACCGCAGCATTACCTTACACCAACGGACCCATACATATTGGGCATTTGGCGGGAGTGTATGTGCCTGCCGATATTTATGCCCGCTACAAACGTTTAACGGGAAATGATGTCGCCTTTATTTGTGGAAGCGATGAACATGGCGTGCCCATTACCATCAAAGCCAAAAATGAAGGGGTCTCTCCACAAGACATCGTGGATAAATACCACGCGATCATTAAAAAAAGCTTCGAGGATTTCGGAATAACTTTTGACAATTATTCTCGTACCTCCGCAAAAATTCACCACGATACCGCCCAAGAGTTTTTTAAAACACTTTACGACAAACATGAGTTTGTTGAGGAAGTTACCGAGCAATTGTATGATGAGGAAGCCAATCAATTTTTGGCAGATCGCTTTGTAACCGGTACCTGCCCAAAATGTGGTCATGAAGAAGCTTATGGCGATCAATGTGAAAACTGTGGGTCTAGTTTAAATGCTACCGATCTTATCAATCCCAAATCGGCAATCACAGGTAATGTGCCTACTTTAAAGTCAACAAAACATTGGTTTTTACCGCTTAATAAACACGAACAATTTTTAAAGGATTGGATCTTAAAAGGCCATAAGAAAGATTGGAAACCCAATGTTTACGGGCAAGTTAAATCTTGGATTGACGATGGCCTGCGCCCAAGAGCGGTAACCCGTGATCTCGATTGGGGCATTCCGGTTCCCGTTCCTGGGGGTGAAGGCAAAGTACTCTACGTTTGGTTTGATGCGCCTATTGGCTATATTTCCTCTACCAAAGAATGGGCTGCCCGAGAAGGCAAGAACTGGGAAGATTATTGGAAGGATGAGAACACCAAACTTGTGCATTTTATTGGTAAGGACAATATTGTGTTCCATTGCATTATTTTCCCATCGATGCTCAAGGCAGAGGGTTCTTACATACTGCCAGACAACGTTCCAGCCAACGAGTTTTTGAATTTAGAAGGTCAAAAATTATCAACTTCCAAAAATTGGGCGGTGTGGCTGCCAGAGTATTTGGAAGATTTTCCCGATCAACAAGATGTGTTGCGTTACGCTTTGACCGCAAACGCCCCAGAAAGTAAGGACAACGATTTTACCTGGAAGGATTTTCAGGCGAGAAACAATAATGAGTTGGTGGCGATCTTCGGAAACTTCATCAATCGCGTGGTGGTTTTAACCCATAAATATTACGAAGGTATTGTACCGGAAGGTTCTGAATTTTCAGTAATAGACAACGAAACCCTTGAAACTTTAAAAGCCTATCCTGCAGTGATTGAGAGTTCTATTGAACGGTACCGTTTTAGGGAAGCCAGCCAAGAACTAATGAACATTGCGCGTTTGGGCAACAAGTATTTGGCAGATGAAGAACCTTGGAAACTCGTCAAAACCGATGAAACGCGTACAAAAACCATCATGTTTGTCGCCTTGCAAATCGCAACAACATTGGCGAGCTTGAGCGAACCATTTTTGCCTTTTACATCGGCAAAACTAAAACGCATTCTTAATATTTCAGAAGATACGGATCTCTTATGGCAAGATGTTGCAGTTAAGGAAACCTTACTTGCCTCTGGACACCAAATTGGAAAAGGAGAATTGCTGTTTTCCAAAATTGAGGATGACACCATAACAAACCAATTGGCAAAATTAGAAGCCAGTAAAAAATCGAACAAAGCCGCAAACATGAAGGTAGAACCACAAAAAGAGACCATCAATTTTGAAGACTTTACTAAATTAGATCTTCGCGTGGGCACAATCGTTTCAGCCGAAAAAATGCCGAAAACCAAAAAATTACTGGTGCTAAAAGTAGATACGGGCATTGACACGAGAACTATTGTTTCCGGCATTGCCGAAAGCTTTACTCCAGAAGAAGTTGTTGGTAAACAAGTGACCGTTTTGGTCAACCTAGCACCGCGAGCTTTGCGTGGTGTTGAAAGTGAAGGTATGATTTTAATGACCGAAACCCCAGAAGGCCAATTGGTATTTGTAAATCCCGATACCACCGTTAAAAACGGACTTCAAATAAGTTAAGTAAACTTAAAATATCATTTTAAAGCTTTCAGAAAAAAAAGGTATTGCTACCACGTGTACGAGTTGAGCGCGTCAACCTCATTAGCATTTACTTAACATCCCTTATACCATTTACCAACGTAACTATAGAGGCAAACCACTAAATAGGTTAGTAATTTATTGGTTTGTGTCATCACAGCTGTTAATTACTAATTACATTTATGAAAACCAATTATATTATTATGAAAAACTTTATACTATTGTTTGCAACGGTGTGCCTACTCTCTTGTGGCGCCTCCAAGACTGTAAGAGAGTCTGAAAAAGTGATTAAGGGCGACTGGTCCTTAAACGCCATTACTTATAGTAAAACCGGTGAATACGATGTTAAATTGCTCAATGACACTTCGAAAGAATGTTTTGAAAACAGTACGTGGCAGTTTATTCCTAACAACAATTCTGGCACCTACAGTATCATTAATGCAGATTGTAATACTGGTGATCGTTATTTCAATTTTACCATTCAAGAAGTGGATGCAAACACGGGGTTTTACAACTTTTTGCTAAAACCAACCAATGAAAAAGGAAAATCTGAAACCAACGCTGGCTTTCGAATGAAGCTTACCGCACTTTCTGAAACTTCCATGCAATGGCAACAAACTGTTACTGCAGATGGCACTCCTTTTATTATTAATATGAACTTTACTAAACTATAAATACAATGAAGACAATTATAAATAAAATTTCAATAGTAACTTTTACAGTGCTTTTGAGCATCGGGTTTACCAATTGTAAAGCGGTAGATAACGCAAACAACAAACAAAAAGGCGCTGTCATTGGTGCTACAGGTGGGGCAATTTTAGGGGCCATTATTGGTAATAATATCGGCAAAGGCGGTAATGGTGAATTAGGAGCAGTTATTGGTGGCGTTGTTGGTGGTGGCGCAGGTGTGCTTATTGGCAACAAAATGGATAAGCAAGCCCAACAAATTGAAAATGAAATCCCGGGAGCGCAAGTAGAACGTGTAGATGATGGAATTGTAGTCACTTTTGACGAAAAAAGTGGTGTATATTTTGACACCGCTAAATATAACATCAATGACAAATCTCAAGCCACTTTAAATAAACTCTCAAGTGTATTTAAGGAATATCCAGATACTAACATTTTGGTGGTAGGTCACACCGATAATGTAGGTTCTGAAGAAAACAACATGACCCTCTCAAAAAATAGAGCGAACGCGGTGACCGATTATATGGTAAACCAAGGCTTATACAGAAGTCGATTTACAACCAATTGGTTTGGTGAAACGCAGCCAATGAATGATAATAACACTGCCGAAGGACGCTCAAAAAACAGACGTGTCAATGTGGCTATTGTGCCTAATCAGGATATGATTAACGATGCCAAAGAACAAGCTGGCGAGTAATACTTTTAGTAAAACACCTTTTAGAATTTTTTTTCAAAGGCCTCATGAATCTTAATTCATGAGGCTCTTTTTTATGGTTTTATTCGCAAAAATTTCAAATAAGAAAATGGTCACGCTTTAACTTCCTATCTTTGTTAACCACCATAATGCTGCCAAATCATGCAATTGATTCCTTATATCCTAACTCACACCAAACTGAAGGAAACTTCAGTAAAAAACACGGTGAACTTACTCAATCAAGACTGCACCATCCCGTTTATTTCCAGATATCGAAAGGAAGCCACTGGTAATTTGGATGAAGTTCAAATTGGTGATATCGTGAAATTTAAGCAGCAGTTTGAAAATTTGGAGAAGCGCAAAATTGCCATTCTGAAAGCACTCGAGGAGCAAGAAGTATTAACTACGGAATTAAATGCCAAGGTAAACGCCTGTCAAGACAGTACGACTTTAGAAGATTTATACCTTCCGTATAAGAAAAGCAGGCGCACAAAGGCTGAAACTGCCCGCAAAAACGGATTGGAACCTTTGGCAAAGATCATCATGTCCCAATCGCGACATGTAGATAGCAAAACACTGGCGACCATTGGCCTAAAATTTTTGTCTTCGGAAATCACTTCCACCGCAGACGCTCTAGAAGGTGCAAGACACATTATTGCCGAATGGATCAATGAACGCAGCGACATTAGAAACCAACTTCGGAATCAATTGCAGCGCCAGGCCATGATTTTGACTAAAGTGGTAAAAGCAAAAAAAGACGACGAGACTGCCCAAAAATTTAGAGATTACTTTATGTGGGAAGAAGCCTTAAGTCGCATCCCCTCGCATCGGTTATTGGCTATGTTAAGAGCAGAAACTGAAGGCTACATTCGAATTAAAATTGAAATCGATCAAGACCAGGCGCTCAAACGAATCTTTGCCCGGGTTATTAAAAATCAAGACGCGTGTAGCGTGCAAATTGAACTTGCAATAACCGATGCTTACAAGCGACTGCTGTATCCCTCATTAAGCAATGAAACCTTACAAACTGCTAAGCAAAAAGCAGATGATGAGGCCATTGCCATTTTTGCGAAAAACCTAAAGCAACTTTTATTAGGCTCGCCTTTGGGCGAAAAACGTGTCCTTGCCATCGATCCTGGATTTCGATCTGGTTGCAAAATAGTGTGTTTGGATGAAAAAGGAGATTTGAAGCACAATGAAACCATTTATCCGCATCCACCTAAAAACGACCAAACGGGAGCAATGAAGAAAATTAATTTTCTTGCGGAAGCCCACAAGATCGAAGCCATCGCCATTGGCAATGGCACTGCGTCGCGAGAGACCGAAGCGCTGATTAATAGAATGCGCTTCAAAAATGATATGCAAGTATTTGTGGTGAGCGAAGCGGGTGCCAGTATTTATTCTGCCTCAAAAATTGCGCGCGATGAATTTCCCAATTACGACGTTACCGTTCGTGGTTCGGTATCCATAGGGCGACGGTTACAAGATCCCCTAGCCGAACTGGTAAAAATTGATGCCAAATCCATTGGGGTTGGGCAGTACCAGCATGATGTAGACCAGAGCAAGCTTCAGAATGAGCTGGATGTGGTGGTACAAAGTTGCGTAAATTCCGTAGGCGTAAATATCAATACCGCAAGCCATAGTTTATTGAGCTACGTATCTGGAATTGGCCCAAAATTAGCTGAAAACATCGTCAATTACCGAAGTGAAAACGGAGCCTTCAGCAATCGAAAAGAAATCAAAAACGTAACGCGTTTGGGTGAAAAAGCTTTTGAACAGGGTGCTGGCTTTTTGCGGATTAAGTCTGGTGAGCATCCTTTGGACGATTCGGCAGTACACCCCGAAAGTTATGCAGTTGTAGAGCAAATGGCAAAGGATGAGGGCGTCTCTGTGTCTCAATTGATTGGAAACAAAAGCAAACTCCAAAATATAGCCTTAAAAAAATATTGTACAGACACTGTGGGCTTATTAACCTTAGAAGATATCCTCAAGGAACTGGAAAAACCCGGTCTCGACATTAGGGCGCAAGCCAAAGTTTTTAGTTTTGACCAAAATATCAGTTCAATAAATGATTTGCGCGAAGGCCAGCTTCTGCCCGGTATTGTCAACAATATTACTGCCTTTGGCTGTTTTGTGGATGTTGGGATTAAAGAAAGCGGGTTGATCCATATTTCAAATCTGTCCGATAGTTTTGTGAAAGACGTCAATGAACATGTCCATTTACAGGAACAGATTATCGTTAAAGTGATGGAAGTCGATGTGGCCCGAAAACGCATTCAGTTGAAATTGCAAAAGGCTTAAGTTTTAAAGTGAAACGTATGGGGGCTGAACTTTACCCTATAATTTGCAAAATCCTATAATCCCACATGGCCCATCGCATAAAATTAAGATTCAAAACCCCTTGCTGATACTGTGACCAAATCCTTAAAAATCGCTTACCATCCTATTTACAAACACCCTTTACCCGATGGTCACCGCTTCCCTATGCTAAAATATGAGCTCCTCCCCGAGCAATTACTGTATGAAGGCACTTGTAACGCTTCTCACTTTTTTGAACCGGAAATCCCTAGCCCCATTCACATTTTAAGAGTTCATACTGCAGCCTATTACCAAGATTTACTACAGCTAACCCTCAACAAACGCGCTGCCCGAAAATTGGGCTTCCCCTTAAATGAAGCTTTGGTAAATCGTGAACTTATTATTGCCGATGGCACCATGAAGGCCAGTGAATTTGCTTTGGAAAACGGAATTGCGATGAATATTGCCGGTGGCACGCACCACGCCTATTCTCATCATGGAGAGGCCTTTTGCTTGCTCAATGATCAAGCGATAGGGGCAAGATATCTTCAGTACAAATCATTAGCCGAAAAAATCCTAATTGTAGATCTCGATGTGCACCAAGGCAACGGTACCGCAGAAATTTTTACCAGCGACCCCTCCGTATTTACATTTTCAATGCACGGAAAAAGCAACTATCCCTTCAAAAAAGAACTTAGTGATCTCGATATTGCCTTAGAAACGGGTGCCAACGACGAGACCTATCTTAACTTGCTTTACGAAACCCTTCCCAATCTTATCGAAGCACAGCAACCCGATTTTATTTACTATTTATGTGGTGCCGATGTGCTGGCTTCAGATAAATTGGGCAAATTGAGCTTGAGTATTGAAGGTTGCAAACAGCGCGATCGTTTTGTCCTGCAAATCTGCAAAGAAGGAAACATTCCCGTGATGTGCAGCATGGGTGGTGGCTATTCTCCAGACATTAAAATCATCATCGAGGCGCATGCCAATACATTTCGCCTCGCTCAAGAATTGTTTTTTTGATTTCGGTTTCATTTCTATAATATAAAAATTAGCAAACAAGGCCTTTATCCCTTTACAAACTGTAAGTTTTAGCTTCTCAAAAATAAGGGGATTAGGCTGAATTTGTTAGCCATTTAAAACGGGCATTAGAATAGATGTAAAAAAAAGTATCTTTGCAGCATGCTTTCAAAAAAGACGAAATACGGGATCAAAGCGCTGACCTTCTTAGCCAAACAAGAGAAAAACAGGCCTGTTTCGATTGCGACCATTTCTAAAAGTGAAAACATTTCGCTTAAATTTTTGGAAAGCATTCTACTCACACTTCGTAAAAGTGGCTTGTTGGGATCCAAAAAAGGAAAAAACGGGGGCTATTATCTTCTCAAAGATCCAAGAGACATTAAAATGACAAGCGTCATGCGAATTTTGGAAGGCCCTATTGCAATGGTACCCTGTGTGAGTTTAAACTATTACGAAAAGTGCGCCGATTGCCCCGACGAGGAGGCCTGTTCTGTGAATAGTTTGATGATCTTGGTACGCGATAGCACCTTGAAAATTTTCGGCAATACCTCGTTGGCAGACTTGGTCAATTCGTAAATTCTCAAAAAAGTAGCATTATTTTTACAGATTATTTAGGTGTGGTGTTCACAATTATGTTTAGGTTTGTGTAATTACCCTAGTACTTCTATAGGTTAATTACCTAAACAACGATTATGAACAAAATTGACATCGATATTGCGTTTTGGAATAAGGCGCTTAAACACAAGTCTCCAGACGAAATTATCACTTGGGCATTAACGCTAACCCCCAATCGAATTGTAACCACGAGTTTTGGAAAATATTCCGCCATTTTATTGAGTACGATCAGCAGGCACGATAAAGATATGAGGACGATATGGTGCGACACCTTGTTCAATCAACCTAGCACCTATTCCCATGCGTCAAGTTTAATTAGTCAATTCAACTTAAAAGTTCACAAATACCAGCCCTTGCTAAGTAAGGCCGAAATTGATGCGACACTTGGTCTGCCCACTTTAGATGATGAAAAACATGCTGAGTTTTCTGAAGTGGTAAAGCTAGAACCCTTCCGTAGAGCTTTGGAAGAGCAGCAACCCGATCTTTGGTTTACAAATATCAGGATTCGACAGACTGAAATTAGAAGCAAAAAAGACATTCTCAGTTTAAGTAAGGATGGCATTTTAAAGGTAAGTCCCTTTTATTATTGGACCGACGAGGATCTAGATCAATATTTAGCAACCCATAATTTGCCAAAAAATGTAGATTATTTTGACCCCATAAAAGCATTAAAAAACCGAGAGTGTGGTATACACTTGCAATAAATAGTAGCCTTATGCAGAGTTTTAGAACCGAAATAGAGAATCCAGTCGTTGAAAAGGACATTATTGATTTGGCCAAAAAAATTGAGTTGTTCAAAAATGGTAAGGTCGACGAAGAACAATTTAGAAGTGTGCGTTTGGCAAGAGGTATTTATGGCCAAAGACAGGCGGGTGTTCAAATGGTGCGTATCAAATTGCCCTACGGAAAAGTGTTGAGCAAACAGCTAAAACGCATTGCCGATGTGTCCGATGACTATTCTCGTGGGCGTTTGCACATTACCACGAGACAAGATATTCAAATACACTATGTAGACATTGACAGAACGCCGGAATTATGGGCGCAACTGGAAACAGACGCTATGACCATTCGCGAAGCTTGTGGCAATACCGTTCGTAATGTCACCGCCAGCGAAACCGCAGGTATTGACGTGAACGAACCTTTTGATGTCTCCCCTTATGCCGATGCCATCTTCATGTTCTTCTTACGAAACCCAATCTGTCAAGAAATGGGAAGAAAATTTAAGGTATCTTTTTCAGCTTCCAACGAAGATACCGGTTTATCTTACATGCACGATTTAGGCTTTATTGCTAAAATTGAAAATGGCATAAAAGGCTTTAAGGTTATGTTGGGAGGCGGGTTGGGATCTCAACCCCGTCATGCCGATGTGCTTTATGATTTTTTACCTGCCGATAAAATAATTCCAGTTATGGAAGGGGTTTTGCGTGTGTTTGACCGTCATGGCGAGCGAAAAAGTCGCGCCAAGGCTCGCATGAAGTTTTTGATCAACGCCATTGGCTTGGAAGCCTTTAAGGACTTGGTTGCTGAAGAACAACTTGCACTTTCAAATACCACCGTTGCCATTAATGTTGAGGACTATCCTGTCTCAATTCCAGCCCCTATTGAAGCTCCACACGTTGAACTTAAAAATGAAGAGGCCTTTAATAATTGGAAAGCCACCAATGTCATTCCGCAAAAACAAGAAGGCTATGTCGCTATTGGCATTAAAGTCTTATTAGGTGATTTTTACACCGATAAAGCCCGTTTATTAGCCGATTTGGTAGAAACATACGCAGCAGGAGAAATCCGTTTAACGTTGCGCCAAAATATCCTCATCCCTTTTGTAAGAGAAGACTTATTGCCTTTTTTCTTTCAGGAATTGGACAAATTGGGCTTTGCGGAAGTAGGTTATAATAAAGCAGTGGACATCACCGCCTGTCCAGGAACCGATACCTGTAATTTAGGTATTGCCAGTAGTACGGGCATTGCCGAAGAATTGGAGCGTGTTATAAAAACCGAATACCCTCACTATTTAAAAAATGAGGATTTGGTGATAAAAATTAGTGGTTGTATGAATGCTTGTGGCCAGCACAACATGGCAAACATAGGATTTCAGGGCATGTCCATGCGGGCACCCAACAAATTAGTGGCTCCAGCACTGCAGGTATTGCTGGGTGGTGGCAATCGAGGAAACGGAAGTGGGGTGTACGCCGATAAAGTGGTGAAAGTGCCAAGCAGAAGAGGTCCTGAGGCTTTGCGTCGCATTCTCAATGATTTTGAAGCCAATGCCAACGGAAAAGTGTTTCTGGACTATTATTTGGAACAAGGCGAAAAATACTTCTACAACCTCTTAACCGATTTGTCTGATGTGAGCAATTTAACCCAAGAAGATTTTATCGATTGGGGCACCAATGAAACTTACGTAAAAGCTATTGGCGTTGGCGAATGTGCGGGCGTCATTATAGACTTGATCGCCACCTTGTTTTTAGAAAGTGAAGAAAAAATTGACAATGCCAAAGAAGCTTTAGGTCATAAGGTGTATTCTAACGCCATCTATTTCGCATATAGTTCTATGGTCAATTCTGCAAAAGCACTTTTATTGTCGGCAAATGTGACCACCAACACCCAAGCGGGAATCATAAGTCAATTTGATACGGAATTTGTTGAGTCCCAAAAAATCGAGTTGGGCACATCGTTTTCTGAAGTCATTTATCAAATCCAAACCACTGCGCCCACGGAAGCTTTCGCCAAAACATATATTGATAATGCAACCGTGTTTTTAGATAAAGCTCGAGCTTACAGAAGACAAGAACAATCCATAGCCACCTCCAACTAACCTAGCGGGCTCTCAAAACCTGCCAGCCAAAATATTAAGGATATGAAAACAGCAAAATTAACAGTCGTAGGCGCAGGACCTGGTGACCCAGAATTAATCACCATCAAAGCCATCAAAGCCATCCAATTGGCAGATGTTATTTTATATGACGCTTTGGTAAATAAAGCCTTGTTGGATTATGCTTCCGCAGATGCCGAACTCATTTTTGTGGGCAAACGGAGAGGTTGTTATGCCTACCAACAGGATCAAATCAATGATTTGATTGTGGCAAGAGCCAAGTCGCACGGTCATGTGGTACGCTTGAAAGGCGGGGATCCTTTTATTTTTGGGCGTGGTGCAGAAGAAATTGATTATGTACGTCAATTTGGAATTGAAACCTACATGGTACCTGGTATTTCGTCGTCATTGGCAGTACCAGCATACCAAGGAATTCCTCTCACAAAACGAGGGGCTTCCGAAAGTTTTTGGGTCATTACGGGCACCACAAAGTCACACCAATTGTCTAGCGATGTTAAATTAGCTGCCCAATCCAAAGCAACCGTGGTTATTTTAATGGGCATGGGCAAATTAGCTGAAATTGTAAACGTATTTACTTCCGAAGGAAAACAGAATACCCCTGTGGCAATCATTCAAAATGGCACCACTACCAATGAACAATTTGGAGTGGGCACCATCGCAACCATTTGTGAACTTGTAGAAAAACAAGCCTTATCTAACCCTGCCATTATTGTTATTGGGGAAGTCGTGACCCAGCGGGTCAAGCTTAATTCCATCAAGGCAGAGGTTCAACAACAAACACTATCGGCATAATATGGAACGAAATAACCTCTACCCCGTTTTCTTAAAAATGCACAACCTCCAAACCTTAATTGTTGGAGGAGGCAACGTAGCGTTGGAAAAACTCTCATTTTTATTAAAATCGAGTCCCGATGCCAATGTAGAACTAGTAGCGCCATTTTTTAGGGATGAGGTCATCGCTTTGGCGGAGCGGTTCAACATTCCCTTGATACGAAAACCTTATGATGAACACTTTTTAATAGGCAAAGACATGGTCATTGCAACGACCGATGACTTAGAGGTAAACCAGCAAATTTATAGGGAAGCCAAACAACGTCATATTTTAGTAAATGTGGCAGATACACCAGCGTTTTGTGATTTTTACTTAGGAGGCGTCGTCACAAAAGGCAACGTTAAAATAGCCATTTCCACCAACGGAAAATCCCCAACAACTGCCAAACGTTTACGTCAGTTTTTTGAAGACGTTATCCCCGAAGATGTAAATATCCTCGTAGAAAATTTAAACCAGTACAGAAAAACCATAAAAGGAAATTTTGAAGAGAAAGTGGTTGCACTCAACAAGATTACCGAATCCTTAATTAGTAAATAACATGATCAAAACAGACATCTTAATCATAGGCGCAGGACCAACAGGATTATTCACCGTTTTTGAAGCAGGCTTGCTCAAACTTAAATGCCATTTAATCGATGCCTTGCCACAACCTGGAGGTCAATGTTCCGAAATCTACCCCAAAAAACCCATTTATGATATCCCTGGGGTGCCAGATATTTTAGCGGGAGACCTTACCAAAAATCTATTAGAGCAAGGCAAACAGTTTGAACCAGGATTTACATTGGGCGAGCGCGCAGAAACTATAGAAAAAAAGAGCGATGGCAGTTTTATAGTCACCACCAATAAGGGCACACAACATCAAGCGCCTGTAGTTGCAATTGCTGGAGGTCTGGGAAGTTTTGAACCCAGAAAGCCATTAATTGAAAACCTTGCCCATTATGAAGATTTGGGTGTAGACTACTTTATTAAAGACCCAGAAGTGTACAGAAACAAAAAAGTAGTGATTTCCGGAGGGGGTGATTCGGCTTTGGACTGGAGTATTCTTTTAGCCGATATCGCTTCAGAAGTGACGCTGGTTCATAGACGAAATGAATTTAGAGGCGCTTTAGATTCCGTAGAAAAAGTTCAGGAATTAAAACTCCTCGGAAAAATTAACCTCGTAACCCCTGCTGAAGTTACTGCTCTTCACGGAAACACAGTTTTAGAAGGCCTAACCATCGCACATAACGGGGAGCAAATCTTTCATGAAACCGACCATTTTATTCCTTTGTTTGGACTTTCGCCCAAATTGGGGCCAATAGGCAATTGGGGGTTGGAGATCGAAAAAAATGCTATAAAAGTAGATACCTTTGATTACCAAACCAACATCCCGGGCATCTATGCCATTGGAGATGTTAACACCTATCCCGGAAAATTAAAGTTGATTCTTTGTGGTTTTCATGAGGCAACCTTGATGTGCCAATCTGCTTACCAAATCATCAATCCTGGCAAGCGATATGTGCTTAAATACACCACCGTGAGCGGTGTTAATGGATTTGACGGTACCCGAAAAGAAGCGCCAAAGGCTGTGGTGCAAGCCTTCATTTAAATCTATTATTAATGTTAAATCTTGATATTACAAACCAGAATTATATGTAATATTGATGATATGAGTACACTTTCTAAAAACCTCAATCAATTTCAGAGCTATAACATCTGCTTAAAAGATACCGTAAAAACCTTTACCAAAGGCTTATTCTATATGCTGTTTGATGAGGTCTATCGCGATAAAAACAAACTCCTTGTAAAAGACACTTTTCTAAAGATCACCGCAAAACTCCAATTAAAACATGCCGAAACGTTATGGCAAAATTTTGAGGCTGAGTTTGTTGCCATTCGAGAGAAACTTGACCTGGATGCCATCGCCATTGAAAAAAACGATCCTGCTGCAAAGAATTTAACCCAAGTATATTTGGCGTACCCAGGTTTTCACGCCATTGCTATTTATAGGTTGAGCCATGCTTTATACAAATTAAACTCCTTTGTCATTTCCAGAATGATGAGCGAACATGTTCATGGTTTAACTGGCATTGATATACATCCTGGCGCAACCATTGGAGAGTCGTTTTATATTGACCACGGTACAGGCATCGTTATAGGTGAAACTGCGATAATCAAAAAAAATGTAAAAATTTACCAAGGCGTGACTTTGGGAGGCATTCAAATTAATAAAAGCCTCACAAACACAAAACGCCATCCCACCATAGAAGATAATGTCACCATTTACGCCAACGCCACCATTTTGGGTGGAGCCATTGTGATTGGAGCCAACAGTATCATTGGTGCCAACGTGTGGATTACCCAGTCGGTTCCTGCCAATTCCTTGGTAACCTATCAAACAGAAATTAAAATAAGAACCCGCAAAAAATGATTCAAAGTCAATCGCTATTAGATCACATTGGAAACACGCCTTTAGTGGAAGTAAAAAACTTCATTTCTAAAAAAGGCGTGCGTTTATTTTTGAAATTGGAAGGGAAAAATCCCGGTGGAAGCGTCAAGGATCGCGCAGCTTTCAATATGATTTCTGAAGCCTTAAAACGTGGCGACATACAAAAAGGTGACACCCTGGTAGAGGCCACAAGCGGGAATACGGGCATAGCACTCGCATTTATCGCGCAATTATTAGGGCTTAAAATGGTATTGATCATGCCTGAAAATTCTACAGAAGAACGCATCAAAACCATGCGCGCTTATGGTGCTGAACTGATTTTGACCGCTTCGGAAGGCGGTATTGAAGGCGCTCGGGATTTAGCTGAAACACTGGAAAAAGAGAAAGGCTATTACATGCTGAATCAATTTGCAAACGACGATAATTGGAAAGCCCACTACAAAACCACAGGTCCTGAGATTTGGCGCGATACCAACGGTGAAATCACACATTTTGTTTCGGCCATGGGAACGACGGGTACCATTATGGGGGTGTCAACCTTTTTAAAAGAACAAAATAAAACGATCACCATTGTGGGTGCGCAACCTAAGGATGGTGCCAAGATTCCAGGCATTCGTAAATGGCCAGAAGCCTATCTCCCTAAAATTTTTGACCGCTCAAAAGTAAACATCGTTGTAGAGGTTGGCGAAGAAGAAGCAAGGGCAACCGCTAATCGCTTGGCCAAGGAAGCAGGCATCTTTTCAGGAATGAGCAGTGGCGGTTCTGTAGCTGCTGCCCTAACCATTGCCGAAACCATTGAGGAAGGGGTTATTGTAGCTATCATCTGTGATATTGGTGATCGCTATTTATCTTCCAATTTATTTGACTAAAAGAAGTTTTAAACTCTTCTTACTATCCCTTGAATAAAAACACCTGAAAACTCTTGCGAGCTTTAAGGTGTTTTTTCATCTGTTCAATCATAGACAATTCCTTACTTTTTCAGAAAAGGGCTTCCCTAAAGCCTGCAATTGTGCAAAATAAATCTACGCTATCTCATTATTTTAAGCCGAATTTCGACTCGCATTGATATTGCCAAACAGTGAGCGGGTCACAATTTTCTCGTACATTTCAATTTGCGCCTGGTCCCGTACTTCTGCACGTTCCAGTTCTTGGATTTTCTTTAAGGCGTACTGCTGTATCGTCAATAAAGGCAGTACAATTGATTCCCTAACATCAATAGAGGCCTTTCCTGCAGGTTCTTCTTGCATTAAGACTTCTGAGCCTGTTAGTTTTAATAATAAACGTTTTGAGGTTTCATATTCGGTATGGATGATGTTCCAGAAATCACCAAATTCTTCGTCTTCTGCCATGTACTTGGTCAAATCAAAAAAGGATTTAGACAATGACATCATGCTGTTTTCAACTAAAGTCTTAAAGAAATTAGAGCTTTCATACAAATGCTTCACCTTATCAAACTCACCTTTCTCCTCAAAATGCTTGAGCGCAGTGCCCACGCCATAAAAACCTGGCACATTCTGTTTTAACTGGCTCCAGCTGCCTACAAATGGAATGGCCCTTAAATCTTCAAAGACCAATTTATCACTGTTACCGCGTTTTGATGGTCGGCTCCCAATATTGGTTTTTGCGTAATATTTTAAGGTACTCATGCGCTCCAGATAAGGCACGAACATTTTGTGATTTTTAAAATCGGAATATGTCTTGTAACTCAAATTGGCCAACTCTTCCATCACGTCCACATTATCTTTGGACATAGCTGCATTGGTATCGTTTAATCGGTTGAGAATTCCAGAAGAAATCAACTGCTCCAAATTGTATTGTGACGAATCCATGGTGCCAAAGTTGGAACTTATGGTTTGACCTTGAATGGTCAGTTGCACTTCCTTATCTTCAATTGTTGGCCCGAGTGAAGCATAAAATTGGTGTGTTTTTCCGCCACCCCTAGCTGGAGGCCCCCCGCGACCATCAAAAAATATTACGGTTACGCCATATCGTCTCGAGACTTCGGTTAAACGTTCCTTCGCTTTAAAAATACCCCAATTGGCCATTAAATAACCGCCATCTTTGGTACCGTCACTAAAGCCCAACATAATGGTTTGTCTGTTCCCCCGCTTTTTAAGATGTGCAGCATATTGTGGGTTGGTGTACAAGTCTTCCATGACTTCTGGCGCATTTTCAAGATCGGTAATGGTCTCAAATAATGGTCCAATATCTACAGTAAGATCCTTTTCAAAAGCCACAATCTTGAGCATGGCAAAAAGTTGCATCACGTGCAAGGTGGTTTGGTTGTTACTAATAATGTAACGATTGGCTGCTTTTTCTCCATTGTCTTGCTGAATGGTTTTGATCGCTTTCATGGAATTGAGCGTTTTAAGCACCATTTCATCTTCAAAGAGCGACATATCGATGGTACCTTCTATTTCTGAAAGCACTTTAATTTGTTCCGCCTCATTTAAAGATTGATAATTCTTCGGAAACACTTCACTGCCAGAAGCAATCACCTTATCCACCATCGTATTGAACACCGCTTCATGCGCGCGACTGTCTTGACGAATGTCTAAAGCGCCAAAGTGAAACCCGAACAAATGTGTTTTGTTTAATAAACTGTTGATTTCTTCAAGGTACATTGATTGATGGTCCTTAACTACAATAGCTCTAATGGCTTCCAGTTCAGACACAAAATGCTCAAGCGTGATGCTTTTCTTTTCAGGACTCACAAATGCCATGTAAAGCGAGGCCTCAAGTGCCGATAAACGCTCATCTACATTTTTGAAGGTTAGTTTTCGTTTAAGACGACGAACGTCACGATAGTAATTCTTGATAATCGATTCTCGTAATCTCGCAGCCACCTTCAAGGTGATTTCTGGTGTGACGAACGGGTTACCATCACGGTCACCTCCTGGCCAAAAGCCTATATTGATAATATCGTTTTCAATTTGTTCGCCATCAAAAATATTTTGTTGGATGTAATCATAAATATTTCCGAAGGAAAAATAAAACACATGCTCCAAGTACCAAATCAAGCTCACTGCTTCATCATAGGGCGTTGGTTTTTCATGTTTAAAAAACGGGGTTTTGCCCAATTGTGCCAATAAATCATTAATCGTCAACAAATCGTTGGCCTTGATGGCTTTGGTTAAATCGGTAATGATCCCTAAAACCGTACCTGGATAAAACTGTGTTGGATGGGCAGTTAGCACAATGCGCACCTTAAATTCTTTTAAATATTGCTTGAGGTTTTGCAATTTATGCTCAGATGCAGCCGATTCCTTGAGGCTTCTCAACGTACCAATCCCATCCATGTTATTCACTATGGGGAATGCAGCGTCTTCAATAGCATCAAACAAAACGACTTGACGCTCAATATATTGAATGAGTCGAAACAATAAATTGGTCTGACTTTCTTTACTGCGTCTCGCTTGGTATTTCTTAAAAAAGGTTTCTACAATGGTGGTAGGGTTGTCACCGTTTTTAAAACCTTTTTCGCAAGTTTCATGAAAAAGCGGTAATAAAACACCTGTTTTGGTAATGGTGTCAAAGGGCAACGTCATGAAAATACTATTGTAAATCTGGTATTTTGAAAGTACGTTTTGATTGAATCTTGTTAGTTTTGGCTGTGTCGGCATAAATCAAATTGTTTTTCATAAAGGTAATGAAGGTTAAGGGTATTATTAAACGAAACTTCAGTTTTATGAATCTCACAATGAAATGTTTTGGATTTTACAAAAAACCCAAAAAACTCTTGGGAAATAGCCCAGAATTTGAACCGATAGTGCCCTGATGTTTTTTACACCTGCTTTAAACGTTGCTTAAAGCATTGGTCTGGCCACTTGTAAAGCAATTGCTAAAAATGTAAAATGAGAATACTGCTGAAGATGTAACGCTTCCGAAATAAGTTAAACGGTTTCTAAATACAAGGCCAATCGCATTTTCCAATATGGAATTTCTTCGTCGAAATGTGTAAACAATTGTTTGAGCCCTTCAAATTCTTCAAAACTGTTTCTGGCCTCCAAGATTTTCGCTTGTTCTTCGGAAGAAATAAATTGTTCCAAATCCAAATTTTCTCCCGCCTCGTGCATTTTTATGAGATGTCCAAAGATGGTATTTTCCTTGAGTTTTCGTTTTTTGGCGATATCTGCAATTGAAAAGCCTTCTTTGAAAAGATTATAGCTTTCTTGATGCGTTGTGACCTTTGACGTTTTCGGCTTACCATAAGTAACTATGACCTCTAGGAATGCTTCGGCATATTTGTCTTGTTTGGCTTGACCTACTCCCAATACCTGAGCAAATTCTGTTTCGGTATTTGGCAATTTCGCCTCCATATCCTTTAAACTGGCATCACTGAACACAATGTAGGCAGGCACATTTTCCGCCTTGGCAATATTGGAGCGCAATTGCTTGAGCTGCTCAAACAACCCACTTTTTTTGGCAGGTTTTGAACTGATTTTTTTAGCTTCCGCAGTATGTTTTTTAATATTGGCCAAGCGCACCGATTTGTTCTCAAACAAAATTCGTTTTGCCAAGGGCGTGAGCAATAGGCGTCCGTTTTCATGAAATCGAATTTCCAGAATCCCTTGATTGATCATTTGAATGACATATTGTTGCAAATCCAACCAAGCCAACTCATGAGCAGCGCCATAGGTTTTGATATTTTGATAGCCTTTTTCAAAAACCTGAGCATTTTGAGAGCCTCGCAAGACATCGACCACCATACCAAGGGCTTCCGTTTCACGCAATCGCGCCACTGCGGAGCAGACTTTCTTAGTCAAAACGGTACCGTCAAAATATTTGGGTGGCGCTTTACAAATGTCGCAGTTGCCACAATTTTCGGTCAATTGCTCCCCAAAATAATTCAGCAAAGCAATCCGTCTACAACTCAAGGCCTCTGCAAATTGTTGCATGCGCTCCAATTTTGCAATTTGATAGCTTTCATTGGAGCTACCTTGGGCAAATTTCCGCAGTTGTACCACATCGGCAAAACTATAAAACAAGAGGTTGTTTGCAGGCAATCCGTCACGACCACTTCTTCCGATTTCTTGGTAATAGCCTTCGATGTTTTTGGGCATATTATAATGAATCACCCAGCGCACATTGCTCTTATCAATGCCCATCCCAAAAGCAATCGTGGCCACAATAATTGGCACGCGATCGTTAATGAAATCTTCTTGAATGCTATTACGCTTTTCCGCAGAAAGTCCGGCATGGTAGGCTTTCGCTGGGATTCCGCTGGCATTGATTTTACTGGCTAAACTCTCGGTGCTTTTTCTACTCAAGCAATAGACGATACCACTTTCATCTGGTCTTGAGGTAATGAATTTTATAATCTGTTTCAACCGGTTGGTGCCAGGTCTTACTTCCAGATACAGGTTTTTTCTATCAAAGGATGCAAGATGCACCGGTGCTTGTTGAATATTTAATTGGGTGAGAATATCGGCTTGGGTGGCCTTATCGGCAGTAGCAGTAAAAGCCACCAAGGGCGTCTTGGGAAACTGTGATTTTAAATACCCCAATTGCGTGTATGCAGGTCTAAAATCGTGACCCCAAGATGAAATGCAATGCGCTTCATCAACCGCGATTAAACTAATGTCCAAATTGTTAAAATTGGGGCTAAGATTACCCAAACTTTCGGGAGCCACATAAAAGAGGTCCAATTCTCCATTGGCCAATTGGGATAAAATACTGTTTTGCTCGGTCGCCTCTTGGCTGCTATTAAAATAGGCTGCTTTAATGCCATTGGCCTTAAGCGCATCCACTTGATCCTTCATCAAGGCAATTAATGGGGAAACCACAATGGCAGTGCCCTTTAGCATGAGTGCCGGCAATTGAAAGCAAAGCGATTTACCGCCACCCGTGGGCATAATCGCCAAGATGTCCTTTTTATTGAGGATATCGTTAATGATGGCTTCTTGGTTGGGCTTAAAACTATCGTAACCAAAATGTTTTTTTAATAGGGAAAGGACGGACGGTTCTGCGATCATGCTGCAAAATTACGAATTGAAATTGCTGTTAAAGACTAAAGCCAAAAAAAAAAATCCAAACCCCTCTTGTTACCAGTGGAGTTTGGAATTTTTTATTTAGCCATAAGCGCTTGGTTATTTTAAGCCCAACAAAAGTAGTTCGTTACAAACCACTTCGGTGATATAACGTTTGATGCCATCTTTGTCGTCCCAAGTGCGGGTGGTTAATTTACCTTCAATAGCAACCTCTTTGCCTTTAGTGACGTATTTCTCAACGATTTCTGCAGTTTTCCCCCAAGCGACGATATTGTGCCATTGGGTATCGGTCACTTTTTCTCCTTTGGTGTTTTTATAGCTTTCATTTGTAGCTATTGAAAATTTGGCGAGCATTTTTCCAGACTCGAGGTTGACAATTTCAGGATCTTTCCCAAGGTTGCCAATCAATTGTACTTTGTTTCTTAACGTAGTCATAAGATAAGGTTTTAATAAGTTGAATCTCATTTGTTCAATCCAACGGGGCAAAGATGCGACCGCTTTTGAATGTTAGTCGGTAGTTAGTTGTTTAAAATCGTTTGTAAGTACTTGTAGTCGTTTGTACGCGGGTTTTGAGTTTTTTTAAATAAGGCATTTATATACCGTTAACAACAAGCCAAAAGACTTATATAAGCATTGCACTTCAATATGTAAGCAGAACCCTTATTTTAAATATTTTGAGTTCACTTATTTATTTGATAACTTGTAAGTCCATCAACAAAAAAACTCTCATGAAAAAAATTACATTAGCCATTGCCTTATTGACGCTTGGCGCACAAGCCCAAGATTTCCCTAGCCCTTACTGCGAAATGACCGAGGGGTCAACCGTTGAAGCCATCACTGCCATTACTTTTGCAGAAACCAGCATTAGCAACGATAATGACACTTCCATTCTCATTGACAAAACTGCAACTGTTGCGAATGCAGCACCTGGTGCCACTTACGCCATCACTGTTGAAGGCAATACTGAAGGCAATTTTGACACTGAAATTGTGGCCTACATTGACTGGAACCAAAATGAAATCTTAGATGACGCCACTGAAGTTTACCCGGTGGGAACACTTAGCAATAGCACCGGAAGTGATGGTATTTCTGTAACGACCAACATTACCGCACCCGCAGATGCAGTTTTAGGAACCACCAGAATTAGGGTTACAAAAACGTATACCGATCCCGAAGCGGTAGCGGTAGAAAACCCTTGCGCCATTGAGATGGAAATCGCTGGTTTTGGTGTTTTTCCGGGTTTTGGCCAAGCTCTAGATTTTACATTGAATGTAGGAACTTTAAGCACAGACCAATTTGACACCACCGCCCTAAGCTATTATCCCACAGCCATAGAAAATGAATTGAACATCCACTATTCCGCTGTGCTTAAAACGGTGTCGGTTTACAACCTTTTAGGTCAAGAAATTGACATCAAACATCCAACGACAGCCCATGTACAGTTGGATCTTTCCACTCTTGATACTGGCATTTATATGGTAACACTGGTTGCCGAGCAAGGCCAACACAGTTTTAAGATTATTAAGCGATAGCAATTGGCTATGAGTCAAGTTAATAAAAACAATCGAACATGGAAAAGAACGAGGAATTTGAGCACACTATCCAAAGTTTTTCAGACGACATAAAAGTGATTGCGCGACAAACAAGAAAACTAATACAAGCCACGCTTCCTGGAGTGGTCGAAGTCGTTTGGGCGAAACAAAAGATTACAGGATTTGGCACAGGAACCAAGAAAAAAACGGAGCATTTTTGTTGGGTAATGCCTAATAAAAACCACGTTACCTTAGGCTTTAATTACGGGTCAGAACTTCCCGATCCAAATCACTTGCTGGAAGGAACGGGCAAGTTGTTTAGACACGTTAAGGTAAAATCGGTTGAGAATTTATCCGATCCAGATTTGATTGAACTATTAATATATGCCACTACCTACCGCGTTCCCCCTCTTCATAAAAATTGAGTTCAGGTGATGTTTTTGCTATTCTCAATGGCCTCGGATTTCGTATTTTTATCAAAAAAAAGCACATGGCTTCTGGGTTACCAATGCCATATCACATAATTGGATCTCTTAAAACAGATGTCCGCAAGTAACAAACCGTCTATGAGACTTAAAATACAGGTACAGCAACTATGAGCAAAATTGATATTAGAACCGTTGATGTTGTGCAATACATTCATCCCTTGCGCGAAGGCGGTTCGCTCCCTGCCATAGTTAAGGCGGACGATGGTTTTCTCTACGTCCTCAAGTTTAGGGGTGCTGGGCAAGGCAAAAAAGCACTCATTGCCGAATTTATTGGTGGCGAATTAGCCCGATCCATCGGCTTAAAGGTTCCGGAATTGGTGTTTATGAATCTCGATGATTCGTTTGGCAGAACCGAACCTGATGAAGAAATTCAAGACCTCCTTAAATTCAGTGTGGGGTTAAACTTGGGCTTGCATTTTTTATCAAGCGCCATAACTTTTGATCCTTTGGTGTCTCAAGTAGATGCCATGACTGCTTCAAAAGTGGTGATTTTGGATAGTCTCATCAGCAATATCGACCGTACAGCAAAAAACACCAATCTATTGAATTGGAACAAAGAACTGTGGGTGATCGACAATGGGGCGAGTTTCTATTTTCACCACGATTTCAAAAACTGGAAAAATCATCTCAGCAGAACCTTTCCGCTCATTAAGGACCATGTACTTTTACCACAGGCAACGGTATTGAAGGCAGCTTCCGAAGACATTAAAAAACTTATGACCCCAGAGAAGATCATAGATATTGTTTCGAATATTCCGGAAGATTGGTTGCTGAGCGAACACGATACCTTAAGCCCCCACGACATGAGAGCAGCGTATATTGAATTTATAAACGCAAAACTTGCCATGATTGATGTATTAGTTAAAGAAGCTGCAGATGCAAGATAGACTAACCTTTGAGTATGCCATTATTAGAATTGTTCCTAAGGTAGAACGCGAAGAATTCTTTAATGCGGGCGTGATTCTTTTTTCAAAACAGAAAAAATTCCTGGGTATAAAATTTGAAGTAAATCCCAAGAAATTAAGTGCACTTTCTTCGGAAATTGAGCTGGACGTGCTGAACACTTATCTCAAGGCATGGCAATTAATTTGCGAGGGAGATCCTTTGGGAGGCACCATAGGAAGATTGGACTTGCCCGATAGGTTTCGCTGGTTAACCGCCTGTAGAAGTACCATTATTCAAAGCTCTAAAACCCATAACGGGCTAAGCAATGATCTCGACAAGGCGTTGAACGATATTTTTGAGCAACACGTTTTATAAAACTGAGCTCCTCAAAAATACTCCCAACAAATTTTATTACATTAGCAAAACACACTACTTGCGATCACTAGTGAGCAGATTAAGATAAAAAAACATGCAAAAGGAATGTCTAGAATGTGGCGATAAAATTGTGGGCAGGATCGATAAGAAATTCTGTAGTGATGCCTGTCGAAATTCGTATAACAACACCATCAATAAAGACCACCGCAACATTATTCGAAATACCAACAACCGATTGCGGAAAAACTACCGCATCCTCGAAACGCTCAATCCCGAGCAAAAGACCAAATGCTCAAAAGCCAAACTTATAGAAAACGGATTTGATTTTAATTACTTCACCAGTATTTACAAGACCAAAGTGGGCACTGTATACTATTTTGTTTATGACCAAGGCTATTTACCACTAGATGGCGATTATTACGCTTTGGTAAAACGTGAAAGCTAAACTACAGGCTGTTTTATTGTGGGTTTCTGCTGCTAATTTTTAAGTTCTATTTCCAATTGTGGCCTTTCATTTCCAAGGCTGCCTTTAATATATCCTTTTGACTGATTTGCCCTACCAATTTTCCATTCTCTACGATAGGAAATCTTCGAATCTTAGAGTCCAAAAACACCTTGGCAGCATCAAAAACATTCATGTTGCCATCAATGGTTTCCACCTTTTTTATCATGCGATTTTCAACCTTATGCTGCTCCATAGGCATGTTGTAATACCTACTTTCGCTAATGTCCTTTAAACAATCGCCTTCTGAAATTACCCCTATCAACTCATTATTTTCGTTAACCACAGGACCTCCGGAAATTTTATTTTTTATTAAGGATTGAATCACTTCCTCAACCATCTGTTCTGGTCTAAAGGTGATTAATTCTCGAGTCATATAATCACTAACCTTAAGCGCAGCAGCGTCTGGAGCTGTTTGCTGTTTCCGCGCGCCTTGAAAACTTTTTATTCCCATAATTTCTTTGATTTTAAAGTTAGATAAACCTTAAAGTTACTCAAAATAAACCAATTATACTAAATGAAATGGCTATGAAACCGCTCCGTAACGCAAATAAGTGGTTCTTTTTGCACCATAATATACAACCAGCTATTTTTTAATTGCAAACGGGAAACCAAAGTGCAAGACGCTGATTTTTGTACTTTTGCAAATTCAGAATTGAACATGAAACAGAAATCTACGATTGGCATAATTGGTTGTGGTTGGTTGGGCTTGCCACTAGCCAAAGCGCTTATAGAAGCAGGCCATACGGTGCATGGCTCTAGCACTACCAAAGACAAATTGGCGGTATTGGCTTTGGAAGGCATTCGTCCATTTTTAGTGGCGATTACCGCGGAAGGCATCAAAGGGCAGCTCCAATCCTGTCTCTTAAATTGCAAAGTGCTAATCTTGAACATCCCCCCCGGACTGCGTAAAGACCCTTCGAAGGAGTATGTCAAACAAATGCAACAGGTGTTGCCTTATATAGAAAATTCTTCCGTAGAACACCTCTTGTTTATAAGCTCTACTTCGGTTTATGAGAATGGAGCACAGCTGCCCATAATAACAGAAGACAGTCCATTTTCCACTGAAATAACCGCTCAAAAATTAGTGGCTACGGAAGCACTTTTTCAAAATAACTTGAGTTTTAAAACGACCATCTTAAGACTAAGCGGACTTTTAGGCCCCAACCGCCATCCCGCCACTTATCTTTCCGGAAGGACGCATCTCAAAAACCCAGAGGCTCCCGTAAATCTAATTCATAGAGCCGATGTGATTGGCATTATAAAAACCATACTTTCAGAAGGGCTTTGGGACACTCATTTTAATGCTTCGTATCCGTCACACCCCACTAAAAAAGCATTTTACACACAGGCTTGCGAAAAATTGAATTTACCACTTCCACAGTTTGACGAGCATTCTAAGAGCACAGGAAAACGCATTGCTTCTGAAAAGTTAATTCAGCATTTAAAGTATGCCTTCCAACATCCCATTTAACAATTAGCAGACTTTTAAGATTTTATGAGACAAAATTTTTTAGTTTTGAATCCAAAATCTTTTAAAAAAAGTTCAAGATTCTGAATGATTCCGTATAATGACTCAAAAATCGAAATATTAATACCATGAAAAAAACACTACTCGTTGCCATTATTCTTTCAAGCATAGGCATGTCTGCCCAAACTGATGCACAACTTAAAAAACACTTTGAAGCGTATTACGTACAAATGAAAGGGCAAGGTGATGCGCAAGGCGTTATAAATGCGCTAACACACCTCAATGTTATTGAGCCCAATCAGGCGCGTTTAGATACCTTAGCTTACGTGTATGTTTCTGAAGGCAGAAATCTTGAAGCACTCAATACCATTGGAATTGAAAAAGGCCCCAATGATGCTGATATTAATATTGAAGTCAAGGCCATTGCCCTTAAGGCGATGAACCAGCCTGATCGTGCCTTGATGTTTTATAATGAGCTGTATGATAGGGATTCTAATCCTTACTTAGCTTATGAAATTGCAGATTTAATGACCCAAACCCAAGATTTTGCAGGGGCCAAGGCCAAAGTAGATTATGGCTTGATCAATGTTAAAGACGATATGAAACGTGCATTTTACGAATCCCAACGCCCGTATGAAGTGCCTTTAAAAGCTGCATTTATTTATATGAAAGCTTTGATTGTTTTTAACATGAACCAAAAAGACAATCTTGATCAGGCCATTGGCCTGCTGGATGAAGCGCTGGTAATGGCGCCTAACTTTAGTGTGGCCAAATTGAGCAAAGACGCTCTGGTTGCGCGAAAAACTGCTCCTGCAAAAAAACAGGAATAAGCAAAACTTTATACATACGAAAAAGTGGATACCCTTAATTGGATATCCACTTTTTTAGTTTTCGGTTGGCAGTCTTCACTTCCAAACCTGTACTCTTTTAATTACCAGATTCTCACACGTTGTTCTGGTGCAATGTACATACTGTCACCTTCCTTAATATTAAAGGCTTCATAAAACGCATCTACATTTTTTAAGGGTTGTGTGGCTCTATAAATTCCTGGAGAATGTGGATCGGTCTTGATTTGCGTTCTCAAAGCATCTTCTCTGGTAAGTGTTCTCCAAACCGTTGCCCATGACATGAAAAAGCGTTGCTCTGGCGTAAAACCATCAATCTTCCCAGGGCGTTCATTATTCTCAAAAAAGAGTTGTAACCCATCATAAGCACCCAGCACACCGCCAAGATCACCAATGTTTTCTCCCAAGGTAAATTTTCCGTTTATGTAAACGCTATCCATCACCTCAATTGCACTGTATTGTTCTGCCAAGGCATCTGCACGTGCGGTAAACTTCTCAAGATCTTCGTCTGTCCACCAGTTTTTCAAGTTACCTTCCCCATCATAACGTGCTCCAGAATCGTCAAAAGCATGTGAAATTTCATGACCAATCACAGCGCCGATGCCACCATAATTTACTGCTTCATCTGCTTGGTAATTGTAAAACGGTGGTTGTAAAATGGCTGCAGGAAATACGATTTCGTTATTGCTTGGGTTAAAATAAGCATTTACGGTTTGTGGAGACATTCCCCATTTGGTACGATCTACAGGTTGGCCAATTTCAGCGTAATTCTTTTTGGTAGACCAGTTAATAACCGCCAACATATTTTCAGCAAAACTATTGCCTTCTTTAACCTCAAGGGTAGAATAATCTTCCCATTCATCTGGATAGGCGATCTTAACGGTAAACTTGTCAAGTTTTTCAATGGCTTTTAACTTAGTGTCCTCCGTCATCCAATCCAACTTCTCGATTCTGTTTTGGAATGCAGTAATGATGTTCGCAATCATTGTTTCGGCTTTTTCCTTTGCTTCTGGTGGAAACTTTGCCTCTACATATAATTTACCAATGGCTTCACCCACCGTATTACCCACAGTACCAAGTGCACGCTCATCTGCCGGTTGCATTTTTTTCGCGCCACTCAAGGTTTTGGAGTAAAACTCCCAATTGGCAGTTTCAATTTCCGTAGTTAAATAATTAGCAGCATTATTAATAGTGCTCCAATCCATTAACATTTTAATATCTTCGATAGACGTGTTTTTAAGAAACCCATTAAGCGAGGCCATATATTGAGGCTGCATAATGTTTAAAGTATCAATCTCACTCTTAATTTCTAAGTCTGAAATCATTTGCTTCCAATCAATCGCTGGGGTCATTTTTTCCAAATCGGCAACAGAAGACATGTTGTTGTAATTACGAGCATCTCTCATGGCCACTTTATCCAATCTTGGTTCTGCCAATTGGGTCTCCATTGCCAATATTTTCTTGGCAGCTGCATCGGCATCGGCCTTGCTGTAGTTTATAAATTGCAACATGCGAGCGACGTGGGCTACATATTTAGCTCTAATTTCCTTAGACTTGCTATCTTGATCCAAATAGTAATCGCGCTGTAATCCCAATCCACTTGGGTAGATCCAAGCAATATTCATACTACTGTCATTTAGATCGGCATTGGCACCAAGCCCAACGAAAGGTGCTGAGATCCCATTGTTTTTAGCAATCACCCTTTGCATGTCCTTAATGTTTGTAATACCATCAATCTTGCTCAACAAGGGTGCAATAGGTTTGATGCCTGCTTCATTACGTGAAACGGTATCCAACTCGGTTTCAAAAACCAACAAGGCCTTTTTCTGGTCACTGCCTGCTTCGTATTTGTTTGAAGCCTTGGCTGTATTTATAATTTCCAAAACGTCCTTTCTGGTTGACTTTCGTAAAACGCTGAATCCGCCCCAACGGGTTTCATCTTCGGGTATGTCGTTATTTTTTACCCAATTCCCATTCACGTAATTGTAAAAATCATTTTTGGGGTCAACGTCAGTATCCATGTTATCCATTTCGATACCTGCTACCTGTTCAACCATGGCAGTGTCTTCCTTTGATTCTTCTTTACATCCTGAAAATGCAGAAAGACCAATAGCCGACACCATAAAAAGGGTGTTAATTTTAATTGTCATAAGTGTTTAGTGATTTAGTGATTTTAAAAATTAAATTATTTAATAAATTAAGGTGGTGCACAAAGCGTGCAGCTATAGTTGTGTGGAAGGATTCATATTTGGTCGAGAAACGTTGTTTTTCTCAAACTCTAATTTTTTATTGATTTGCAGATTAAGATTCGAAAAGCTTATAAAAAACTCTTGGATCCCTTCTAACTTTTCGGTTTTAGTACTTGTGTTTAACCTCAAGATGCTATTGAATTTTTGTAATTTAGTATCAAAAGCGGTAAAGCGGGCTAAAATAGGTTTGGTCTTTATAGCATTTGGCATTTCTGTTTTAAGATCGTTTATAAAAATCAAAAGCGAGGTGCGTTCATCTGCAAAGAAACTAAAATCGGGCTTTTTTAAATTCTCAACTTGAACCTTGAGGTCTTTATATTTTTGCCAATCCGTTACCGCCTTTTGAGCGTCTGCACTCAAGTTAAATTCGGTATAGACTATCGCTTCCACATCGGCACTGCTAATGGTACGGGCGTCAATTTCGGTCTGTGTTTCTGCTTTATCTTGGGAGACATTATCTTCATTACAATGAAAAAGCAGAAGACCTAAAGTTAAAAAGAATAACATTTTTAAGCGCATGGTAGCCACAAATGAGTTTGAGGTAAAGATATAAAATAGCCTCAATTTTTGTAAGCAATTAACAAAAATATAGGGCGTTTAGGTTTTTATGCGCCCTATATTCTCACTACTTTTGACGCGATAGTTAAACTCAAGAAGATGTCAAAAATTCTAATCATTGGTGCTTCAGGTCAAATAGGTTCTGAACTTACTGTAAAACTTAGAAAACTGCATGGTAAAGACAATGTAATTGCCAGTGATATTAGTTACGAAAATTCAGCACTCGTAAACTCTGGAATTTTTGAAATTGTAGATGCGCAAGATCAATCTTCGGTTAGAGCCTGTGTAGACAAGCACCAAATTGATACCATCTACCTTTTGGCAGCCATGTTGAGTGCCACTGGCGAAAAGTACCCCATGAAAGCCTGGGATCTCAATATGGATTCCCTTTTTCATGTACTAAATCTCGCCAAGGAGAACATTATCAAGAAAATATTTTGGCCTTCTAGTATTGCGGTTTTTGGCCCAACCACACCTAAAATCCTTACGCCCCAGCATGCCTCGATGGAACCTTCAACGGTATACGGAATGACCAAACAATCTGGCGAACGCTGGTGCGACTATTATCACAACAATTACGATGTAGATGTGCGAAGTCTAAGGTTTCCGGGCATTGTGAGCTGGAAAACCATGCCAGGAGGCGGTACTACCGATTATGCTGTAGAAATTTATCACCAGGCAGTTTTAGACAATACTTATGAGTGTTTTCTATCTGAAGACACCGAACTTCCTATGATGTATATGGATGATGCCATTGATGCCATGGTGGCATTAATGGATGCACCTTCCGAATCCATCAAAATTAGATCTTCCTACAATTTGGCAGCCATTAGTTTTACGCCAAAACAGGTTTCCGAAGCCATCCAAAAACACCGTCCGGATTTTAAAATCTCTTACCGCCCAGATTTTAGACAAAAGATTGCCGATTCTTGGCCCAAATCCATAGACGATGTTGATGCCAGAACCGATTGGAACTGGAGTCACAAGTTTGACCTTTCTAAAATGACCCAAGTAATGCTGGAGAATTTGGAGCAGAAATACGCAGATTCCAAATAAAATAAAGCCCTTTTCTTCATTCTGAGTTCTATAAAACGAAGCGAACTTCTTTTTTTTATGATGACATTTTAAAAGTTTAGCGATGTTTCTTTAAAGAGGCATTAATCCCTAAACGTTTTTAACATGAAATCAAAACTCATCCCATTGGCAATCGCACTCGTTGGCATCTTGTGTGTAGCATCCAGTTTTTTTATTCCCAGTTCAAGCTCTGGAGAGCTTGAGGTCGCAATTGAAAAATCGGCTTTTATAATGCCAGCAGTGCATCGTGTGTACGCCAACCCCGATGCCCTCAACGGTAAATATTATCTATTCAAAGCGAAAATTACCAACAAAAGCGACCAAACCTTAGAAGATGTCACGGTAAAATATCGCATCCCCGATTATATTGATTGGACGGAACTTACCGTTTCTGGACAAATGTTTCCGGGCCAAACCTTGGTGATTCCCTGCTATCCGAAATTCAAGGATAATATTACTGAAAAAACCACCGAATCATTTGAGAAAGCCCAAATTGAAATTACTTGGGATGGCGCGGAAGAAGATGATATTATTGAAGAAGAGTTCGGTTTTAAAATCACTAACCGCAATGAATATGTTTATACCGGGGTTAAAACGGAAGAAATAAGTACTTGGTCAGACATGTATGACAACGATGCGCTCATTTCCTGCTTCGTAACGCCAAATGATCCGGTGGTGAAATACTATACGCAAAACCTTCAGGAAAAACTGATGAAGGGCGAGGCAGCTTCGGTGAGCAGAAAGCCAGAGGATGGCGTTCGATTTTTGAAAAACATTTACGAAGCCACCAGAAAATCGCACATGGTGTATAGTGGTACCAAAGGCATTCCGCAGTCTACAGAAGACATTCAATCCATCGTACAGCAAATTAGACTGCCTAGAGAAGTGATTACCGGCAACACGGGCTTATGTATTGAATTAAGTTGTTTCTATGCCAGTGTGCTCTCTGCAGCAGGAATTGACCCTATTATTTATATGGTGCCAGGTCACGCCTATCCCGGTTTTAAAATGAACGGTCAATATTACGCCATTGAGGCAACCGCTATTAATGGCGAAGGTCTTGGAGGTATCGGTTCTGTTGAGGAAGCCTTTAAAAAAGGAGCCGAAAACCTCCAGGAATTTATACAACGCTCTCAAAGTGGCGATCCCAGATATTCTATGGTCGACATTCATGCCATGAATCAACAAGGCGCCACTGCAATGGATCTCAAGGATAACGATTTTATGAGAAGAAAAGTAGACGCTATTGTTGCCTCTTGGGATGGTAGTCAACCAGTTAAAGAGCCCATACAAAAACAACCAACTCGTAGACCTAACAACGCTAACGATATCGTTATCCCAGATACTACAATTAAAACCACCAATGCACTTTCTTTTGCGATCCCCACTGGCTGGCAAACCATGATGCGTCCAGTGCCCCAAGTACCCATTCTTACAGCTCAAGTGGTGGCTCCAGACCAAATGACGACTGCTAGTATTTATGATATTCCGGTGGCGAATGTGCATCAAGCCATGTCAACGATTAATCAATATTTCTCAAGTTTTGGAATGCAGGCCCAGTATCAAATCAATGGCAATGCCATTTCGGGGCAAACCTACTCATCTGATGGCTCCGTCTTTAATTGGGTTGGAAAGGCCATTAGCGTACCAAATGGCATCCGTATTGTTGCCATAGGCGCTCCAGACTATATGTATAACCAAAACGCAGCCCTCATTAACCAAATTTATAACAGTATTAGATAATCCCTTTAAATATAATAGTATGAAAACTATAAAAACCTTGTTTTTTTCAATTTTTTTGCTGAATGTATGTCTCGCATTCGCTCAGCAATCCAAACAAAATATCGAAATGAAAGTCGATAATATCGGTAATGCGAAGGTCACGGTCTCCATGAGCATGAACGCCTCACAATGGCAACAATGGAATGCGACTTTTGGCAACAACCCCTCAGCGCTTAAGCGAGAAATCGAGCGCAGTATGCCCGCGTTTTTTGTTGACGATTTTAAATTTGAAAAAGACGACATGAACCGATCGTTTACTTTAAGTCTTAATGCCTATGGGGCTTGTAAAATAGATAAACGCAGTAAATGGATTATGAACACAGACCAAAAAGACGCACAGCTTACCGAGCTTACCAACCACAAATACATGTTGGTAAGCAGTCCTCCCGAATATGGCGGAACCCTACAACAAACGTTCATCATTGAGTTTCCTGAGGCAGCACATGACATCAAAACCAATAAGGACGCCTATGGAAAATCAACCTTTGAATTTAAAATGGACAACCCTTCCACCTCCATCAATTACATGCGCTGGTCTGGTTTTTTACTCATAGTGATTGGTGGAAGTTGGTTTGGCAAAAATGCCATGAACGGTAAATAAACGTCAAAAAAGTCATTTAATAGCAAAGTGTTTGATGCCATTCTTAATTAATGTATCTTACTCATGATTAGACATTAACATGAGGGGAGCTTACAAATTCAATCAACAATTACAGCTTATAAATGCCATTAAAGACAATAATTCCATTGGCTTAAAAGCGTTTTATATGGCAAACTATCCAAAAATAGAAACCTTCGTTATTAAAAACAGTGGCTCTAAGGCGCACGCAAAAGATATTTATCAAGAAGCATTTATAGCGCTTTGGAACAATGTGAGAAATGGGAGTTTTACGCCAGACAATGATTCGGCACTTCAAGGCTATCTGTATCAAATTTCCAAAAACAAATGGTTGGATGTGCTTCGGTCAAAACGTTTTAAGAGCACACAACCATTGACCGAAGAACGCAGCCTGTTCTTAAAACAAGACGATGAACCCTATGACGATTCCGAAGAAACAAAAAAACTTCACCTCACAATGGAGGCTTTCAAAAACTTGGGAGAACCCTGTAAAGGACTTTTAAAGACGTTTTATTTTGAAAAAAAATCATTGCGCGAAATAGCTTCGGAAATGGCTATTGAAGAAACCTCCCTACGAAACAAAAAATACAGATGCATGGAAAAATTACGTTCCATCGTATTGACCTCAAATTATTAAGCATTGAAAAATAGCAACCACATATCACAAGTAGTATTGGAAAGCGTTGAGCGACATCTCAACAACACCATGAGTAAACAGGAAGCGCTCGATTTTGAGCTGAAACTTTCTGAAAGCCCAGAATTCCGAAGGCAAGTAAAAGATATTGAATCTTTAGTATTGGGCATCGAAAATCAATCGCTCAAAGAGCGTTTGAACGAGTTTCATAAAGAACTTCCCGAAAATCACAACAAAAATTACAGCGACAACACCACAGCAAAAGTGCCTTGGGGCAAAATTGCAGCTGCTATTCTCGTGTTTTTGGCTATAGGCGGTTTTTGGTGGTACCACACGCCTCAAAACGAACGCTTATATGCCGAATATTTTTCGCCAGATCCCGGTTTACCAACTACCATGAGCAGCACGTCTCAATTTGATTTTTATGATGCCATGGTAGATTATAAGCAGGGCAATTATAAAACTGCCATTGAAAAATGGGAAGCCTTAACTGTAGAAAATGATACCCTGGATTACTTTTTAGGCGTGGCGTATTTAGCCGATAAACAAGAAAAAAATGCGATTCCCTTTTTGGAAAAATCGACCCGTAATACCAGTTTCCCGCTCTTAAGTGATGCGCACTATTATTTGGGTTTGGCCTATTTAAAGGAAGGCAATTTGAAACTTGCCAAAAAGAATTTACGCTCGAGCTCTACTGAAAACAGCCAAACACTGCTTTCCAAATTGGGCAATAACCCCTAAAATGGCATCTTATGAAACTATGTCTATTGTGTTGTTTTATGGTTATGACCTCCTCTGGTCTACAAGCCCAAAAACTACAAGTTTTAAACACCAGTGTACTAGATTCTTTAATGCTGAAAGGGCAAACCTTAGAGGCAGAAGCTAACTTAAACCAACAATTGGCTTACATCCAAGATCAAAACCTTAATGATTCCTTATATAAGTTTGCCTATTATGTTGGCAAAATTGAACTTCAAAAAACAAATGCCACCACCGCCAGTAAACGTGCCGATGCCTTTTTTGAATACCTCCAGACAAAAACGACCAATAAACGAACCTATTTTAAAGCCTTACTGAACATTGCAGATTTTTTTGATGAAATAGGCAATAACCAAAAATCGCTTGAAATTACCACAAAAGCTCTAAATATTGCAAGGGACGTTAAGGATGCCACGCCAGAAGAAATTGGCAAAATCGAATACAATATTGGCGCCACCTATTTATCTCTCGGCAAAATAGAACAGGCTAAAAACAATTTTCAAAAAGCCTTAGAGCGGTTCGAAGCCTATAAACACACCACCAAAACGCAACTATCTGATGCCTATAACGCTGTGGGCGCCACCATGTGGATGTCCTCAAAATTAGATAGTGCGAAATACTATTATGCCAAAGCTGTTAAAACCATTGAAACCGCAGAAGGCAATCCCTTATTAAATTTATATTTGGGTACCGTTATAAAATCTAACCTGTCGTTGTTGGAATATGGGCAAGGCAATCTTGACAAAGCCATTGCTATACAAAATCAGGTTCTTTTAAACTACGAAAAGACCATCCAAAATTATGAAGATGAGAATATCGTCTCCAAAGCAAAACGGTTTCAACTCAGGGCCATTTCAAACATGGCAGTATTTTACAATGAGCAAGGCAATCTGCAAAAAGCACATGACTTAATGCTGTATGCCTATCAAAAAAAGAAAGCGCAGCGCGAAGCCAATGATTCCGATTTAGGCTCTACACTCATCCAAATAGGGCAATCGAGCCTATCGCTGCAAGACTATGACGAGGCTATTGTTTATCTTCAACAAGGTCTTGATCATTTTGAAACCAACGCTATAGACAATCCCTACTGGAAGGCAGTGGCGTGTCATGCATTGGCGGAAGCTTTTACTGCAGAACAAAACATTTCGGTAGCCAAAAACTACTATGAGCAGAGCGAGCACTATTTTAAACAAGCATTGGGCGACGACTTTGATATTGAATTATTATCATTTTTAAGAAATAAATCGCTGTTTTTAGCAGATCATAAAGAAGCCGACGAAGCGCTTAAAACCGCCAAAGCGAGTTATGACTATGTGCTCAAAAATGGCGGTGACGCTAATTTCACCTTGGTTAAGCAATTGCTGAACTTGGCCATAGTAAATTACAAATTGCAACGTTATAGCCAATCCCTGGAATGGATAGAAAAGGCCAATCACTATCTTAACAAAACAAGTTCTGTGGCCGACTCAAAACAAAGGGACTTTAATAAACCTCAGCTCATTTTATTAAAATCTTTGTCTCAGTATGAATTGCAACCCAATAAAAGCATCCCTTTTCTCAAACAACAACTCTTAGATTTGGACCAAGCGACATCCTTATTGGAAGATCGTAAAACAACCGTTTTTAAAAATGAAGACCTTAGTATATTAATGAACGATTACCAGTCCATTTCTGACTTTTCAAAAAAACTGGCTTTGGACTTGTATCAAAAAACTAAAGCGCCCCAGGATCTCGATAAAATCATAGCGTTAAATGAATCTGCGGTTTACAGTCGCATTAGAGCCAGATTGAACCTTAAAAATTCAATCTCCTTTAAAGATATTGAAAATCCTGTGTTAGAACGTGAGGTGCAACTTAAAAACAAGATGTCTTCCACCTTAGAAGATACCGAGGAGATACAGGCATTTCTTGGCGCAGAAAAGGAGTGGCACCTGTTTTTAGATTCTCTCAAGACCCAATATCCTAAATATTACAAAATGCGCTATGCCACCATAGCACAGCCAATTGACGATTTACAGCGCTCCCTTGCAGAGGATTTGACGGTGGTACGCTATCTAAAGATAGACGATACTTTATATGCCATCGTCATCGACAAAACGGAAAAACACTTGGTGAGATTGCATCCCAAAAATTTAGAAAAAAACATTAAAGCCCTAACGGAAGGCTTTTGGGAAGTTACACAAACAAACCAGTTGCTGTACCAATTGTATACTGAACTTTGGCAACCCTTTGAGGACAAGATTAAGACCCATCATGTCACTATAATCCCCAACGGGCAGTTGTTCAATTTGAGTTTTGAGGCCTTAACGCCAAAAAAGATTTCCAGTTTTTCTGAATTGGCCGACCATAGCCTACTCTCTAAATACATCATTTCCTACAACTATAGTTTACTTTTGGCCAATAGATCCACCTCCCAAACTATGTTTAGCAATAATTTTGTGAGCTTTGCACCAGAATTCAGCAGCAAAATGAAAACGGATTACCAATTGACCGTTAGTGATTCCATTTCTATGGACCGAACTTATTTAACGCTTTTGCCACAACCTTTCAGTAAATCCTTGGCACAAACCTCTTCAAGAATTTTTAAGGGTGAATCTTTTATTAATGAGAAAGCATCAAAACAAATTTTCTCCCAAAACGCCAAGGAGCACAAAATCATTCATATTGGTACCCATGCCGAGTCCAACAATGTGTCACCAGAACTGTCGCAACTTATTTTTGCCAAAACCGTAAACGATTCAATTGCTTCGGAAGACAATTCGCTTTACACATACGAAATCTATAACCAGAACCTCTCGTCTAACCTCGCCATCTTAACCGCCTGCGAAACCGGAAAACCTACTTATCAAGCAGGCGAAGGGATGATTTCATTGGCGCATGCCTTTAATTATGCAGGTAGTGAAAGCATTTTAACCAGCCTTTGGAAAATTGATGAGCAGAGCAGTGCTACTATTATAGAACATTTTTACGAATATATTAAGGACGGGCTGCCAAAGGACGAAGCACTTCAAAAAGCTAAGCTTGATTATATCGCCGATGCAAAAGGCAGAACTATCGCGCCACAATATTGGGCGGGACTGGTGCTTATTGGCGATACCGCACCAATTCAAATGAACATTGCAACCCCTATCTGGTATTGGGTGTTGGGCGGTTTAATAGTATTAGGCCTACTGCTCCTTTTTCTTTTGAAATCCTCACGCAGAGCCAACAAGTAGTTCATCCATTCCATTGAGCCGAAGCATTCGTATGGCACTAATTTCATTTTAATTTGCTCTATAAAAAAAGGGCTCCATTTCTGGAGACCCTTCTTCCGAAGCTCAATAGCGTCATAAAGAATTAACCCCTACATTAATCTTCAATGATATTGAACCCTTTACAATGCTTTGGCTTTTTTTTGATAAGCCCGTAATGCCTTCCGTAGTTATGCATCTAAATACAAGGTTGAATTACGAATTGTGGATTTACTCCAACTAACTTTATTTTTTGAGCACTTGTTTAACTATACTGCCATTTCCCGCATCAATTTTAAGAAAATAGGTGCCTGTTGCATACGATTCCAAAGAAATTTGGGGGTCACCAACAACTGATTTTAAATCGATTATTGACAATACGCGCCCACTCACATCCATTAAGGTGGCAGATGTTAATGTTATATTGGATTTATTTTTTAAGGTGATCTCGTTTCTTGTTGGGTTTGGAAATAGTTGAATATTGGCCTCTGATAAGTCAACCTCGTCAATACCCAATGTAATATTTGCAACCGTCAATACCACTTCGTTCGCATTTCTACAAGTCACACTAAAATTATATTGCAGGTCTTCAAAAATTGCTGAGGTGGTAGGTGCTAAATTACATTGTGTAATATCGCCTGAGGTGGTCGCGATAATAAACTCATCATTAAGGCTTGCTGCAAACCCCAACGTAACATTAACAGTACCATCAAACATCGCATTGGTGCCATTGATAGCCATGACATCATATTGCGTGCCTTGAGCTAAACCATTAATTTCTATATCCAAAACCGCTGTTGAAGACGATTTGTAAGTGCCTGCAACGGTTAATATTCCTGGAGAGCCTCCTGGCGCAAAAGTGCCATCATTAGTGAATTGGGCAGGAGACGGAAGTTTAATAGTGCCTATGCCTTTGATAATACCATCTCCCATATTATGCAATCCCGAATCATTTGTAAATTCAAGTTGGCCTGTGGTCACATCAATAATGCCCGAATTGTTAACTTGGGTATATATAATGGTGTTTCCTGCTTCTACAGATTTTTTCAGTAGCCCAAAATTATTGAGAACATGAGAGCCGGAACCGGAATAAGAGATATAGCCTCCCTCTTCTTGCAGATCTAAAGTTCCTGTGGCTTGGTTGTTAAAAATTCCGTTAGAAATATAAAAATCGCCATTATCAGTGAGATTAAAATCGCCTTCGTTGTTTAAATTTGTAAGTCCAATAAGCGATTTTGTATTTGAAGAAGACAGAAAAATAAGACTTTGATTCACCAAGGTACCCCCTCCAGTGAGTGTTCCTGAGGACCAACTCACCCCGTTGCTGCCGGAAAAGTTAAAATTGGCAATCGTGGGAGCAGGAACCGTTACTGTTCCCGTCCAAGCTATTTCACCCTCTAAGTTTCCTGATAATGTTCCTGCCACATTCACATTGGAAGACCACTGTAAAGAGGCTTCAGAAGCAACATTATAAAAACCATTGGTTAAATTTTTTGAGATCTCTGTGAGGTTTAGGTTTCCTGTTTCTACAGTGATCGTACCATTTTGGTTGTTTAATTCTGTGTAAAATAGCGTGTTTCCGGTACCGCCACTTTTTTTGATCAAACCAAAATTGTCAAATACATGTGATCCCGAACCTGAATAGGACACATAGCCACCATCAGTCTGAAGATCCAAAACCCCCATAAGTTCGTTGCTGAAGATACCGTTGGAAATGTACAGATCCCCAGAATCGGTTATGTTGAAATTACCATCGTTACTTAAAGTTGTAAGCCCCAAAATAGATTTTGTGTTTGAAGAAGGCAGGAAAATAAGGTTCTTATTGACTAAAGTTCCTCCACCATCAAGATTTCCTGCAGACCAACTTACGCCATTACTTCCTGTGAAATCAAATATAGCTGTAGTACCTAATGGCACGGTTACGGTATTTGCCCATGCAATCTCACCTTCCAAAACCCCACTTAAAGTTCCTGCTACGATGGTGTTAGAACCCCATTGCAAACTACTGCCTTCAGAAATATTGTAGGTACCATCTGTTAAATTCTTATCGAGTAATTCAAAAGTTAAGTTCCCGTTTTCAACACTTATTATTCCGTCATTGTTATTAAGTACCGAATTAATAACCACGTTCCCCGTGGAGGTTGATCGTTTTAAAAGCCCAAAATTATTTAATATGTGTGTTCCGTTTCCAGAATAGGAAACATAGCCCCCCTCACTCTGCAAATCCAAAATACCTTCAGGCATGTTATTTAAAGTACCATCGCTGATGTACAAATCGCCAGGGGCAACAATATTAAATACTCCCTGATTTTCAAGAGTCGTGACGCCAATAATAGATTTTGTATTGGGGGATGGTAAAAAAATAAGACTTTCATTAACCAAGGTACCACCTCCTGCAAGGTTTCCAGCCGACCAGCTCACACCGCTGTCTCCTGTAAAATTAAAAGTGGCAGTGGTTGTGGCAGGTACGGTAACTGTTCCTGTCCAAGTAATTTCGCCATTTAAGACGCCTTCTAAGCTTCCAGCCACATTTACATTGGAAGACCATTGTAAAGAGGCTCCCGAAGACACGTTGTAGAACCCATTGGTTAACTGTTTTGAAATATCGTTAAATTCTAAATTTCCAGTTTCAACAGTTACTGTTCCATTTTGATTGTACAATTCCACATAAAAAAGGGTGCTTCCTGTACCAGCACTTTTCTTGATGAGTCCAAAATTATTAAAAACATGAGATCCAGTACCAGAATAGGACACATAACCGCCATCTTCTTGCAGATCTAACACTCCGGAAGCTTGGTTATTGAATATCCCATCGGAAATATACAAATCGCCAGAATCGGTTATATTGACATCCCCTTCATTATTTAAGTTGGTGAGTTCAATGATGGATTTTGTATTGGAAGAAGGCAAAAATATAAGATTTTGATTGACCAAGGTACCACCACCTTTTAGCGTTCCAGATGACCAACTCACGCCACTATCTCCAGAAAAATTAAAATTTGCAACAGTAGATGCTGGTACGGTAACACTTCCGGTCCATGCTATTTCACCATCTAATGCTCCCGTTAAAGTTCCTGCAACCTTAACATTGGACGACCACTGTAAAGAAGCATCAGCAGCCACATTATAAATTCCATCTGTTAAATTTTTTGATATATCGGTTAGGTTGAGATTTCCTGTTTCAACACTTACGGTTCCATTTTGGTTGTTTAATTCTACATAAATAAGCGTGCTTCCTGCGCCTGCACTTTTTTTGATAAGCCCCAAATTGTTAAGCACATGAGGACCAGCACCGGAATAGGACACATAACCCCCATCCGTTTGTAAATCCAAAACACCTCCCATTTGATTATTGAATATACCGTCACTGATATAGAAATCACCTGAGCTAGTTATATTAAAAGTACCAGCATTATTAAATGTGGTTACACCAACAAGAGATTTCGTGTTGGTGGAGGTGAGGTTAAAAGTTCCATTATTGGTAAAAGTGCTTCCGCCTGTAATAACGTTTGAACTCCAATTTACCGTACTTGCTGCTCCCGCTGAAGACGCATTGTTAAAGGTCAAGGAATTGGCAATATCTACAACTGCCGACCCTTGTATCACAATTGATTTGACAGTAGCTGCGACATTAATGGTAACATTAGACCCTGTAGGGATTATTACATCATTGGTTGCTGTGGGCAACGCATTCAAACTCCAATTCAATGCGGTATTCCAATTGGCGTTGGCACCAGCGCCCGTCCAGGTATTGGTTTGTGCCATTGTTGTGCTGCCCATAAGACCACACAACAGCATAAAAAATAAAAATCGTTTCATAATACAAAGCTTTATAAGGTTATACAGCTAAACATCGAAACAACTTTAAAATGTGAGCATAAAAAAAACGCCCTCAATTGAGGACGTTTTAAAAATTTGGGAACACTTAATTTTTTTAGATATTAAACCGTTCAATATAGCTTTTAGAACCTGAAGTCATTTTTAGCTTGTAACTACCTTTTTCTGTTTTAGACAAGTTATAGACACGTTCCAAAATTGTAGCATCGCCAAGAACGTCCTTATGAATCAATACATCATTGTAATACAACTCAATTTTAAGTGGCTCTTTATTCAATGCCAATTGAGAAATCATCAAAAGATTCTTTTCGGTCCTCACTACCGGTTTATAGACTGTTTTTTCTTTACTCTTTAAAAAGACAACCTCATTGGAAGTCATTTTAAACGGTTTTATAACGATTTCGAAATCTTTATTAAGCTCAATGGTATAAAGACCATCTTTGAGATTTGTGAGATCAAATCGTTGCATGTATTGCCCATTTCGTTCCACAATCTCTCGGTGAATTACGTTACCGTTGGCATCCACTATACTTACCTGATGTCCTTTCTTCGCGTTTAAGAACCTAAAGGTGGTAATGTTGCGTATGGGATCTTTTTCAACTTCATTTGAGTAACCTGTTACTATTGTTAACATGAATACTACTACTAACATTCTTTTTATTGTTTTCATCACATCTGGGTTTAAATGATTACATGGCAAAGATATGTTGCACTTCCTGTTTAAAAAACAACAGGTTTGACCAATTTATGTTCTAAATTATCTGTTAAGTCTGTATTAAATAATTGTAAATGGTAAAATAGCATATAATTGTGTGAATTTTGCACATAATTACCTTTCAAAATAACATAACTTTGCACTTAATTAGCCAAGCATTATGATGATTCAGAGAAAAGCGACCTTAGAAAAGATTAGCCCCGCCTTTGGTAGTTCCATTTTTGTTAAGAAAAGTACCTCGGGGAACGCCGATACTAAACCCTATTGGCATTTTCATCCTGAAATTGAGTTGGTCTATATTGATAAAGGTGCGGGTAAGCGCCATATTGGAAACCACCTCACCTATTTCAATAATAGTCAATTGGTGTTAATAGGTTCTAACCTGCCACACAACGGTTTCACCGATAGGCTCACACAATATGGGTCTGAAATTTTAATTCAGTTCAAACCTGATTTTTTAGGGGCTTACTTCTTTGACACCCCAGAAATGGGCAACATCAAACTATTGTTTGAACGTGCCAAAAATGGTATTGTTTTTAAACCGGAAACCAAAAGGCGGATTGGTAAAAAAATCCAGAAGCTGAATGAATTAAGAGGGTTTGATCGCGTAATGCTATTAATTAAAATTTTGAACAAATTAGCGGAAGCCCAAGATTATGAGATTTTAAATGCAGAAGGTTTTGTCTTTGAGACCGAAAAACAGGATAGTAGCAAGATTGATTCCATATACAAATACATTAACCAAAATTTTCAACAGCACATCACCCTAGACGAGATTGCTACTCAAGCCAGCATGACCGTACCCGCTTTTTGTAGGTATTTTAAAAAATCTACAGGGAAAACCTTTACCAGATTGGTTAATGAATATCGCGTGGTACACGCCACTAAATTACTGTCTGAAAGTCAAATGATCATTAGCGACATTGCTTTTGAATGTGGTTTCAATAATTTTTCACATTTCAACAAACTCTTTAAGGAGGTTACGGGAAAAAGCGCCTCCAAATACCGCAAGGAACTAACGACCTTGTTTGTAACTTAACTGTATAACCAAGCATCGCAAGGCTCAAAGTGGAATGAATGCCCTAAAGTTTTATAGGCACTAGAAGTCGCAAAAGAGCGCTACTTTAAACCGTCCCATTCTGAATAAAACTGTTGTAAAAAGGCTTCTAGGAATTGATGCCGACCTTCTGCCAGCCTCAGTCCTGTTTTGGTGTGCATCTGGTCTTTAAGCAACAATAATTTTTCGTAAAAGTGATTGATGGTTGGTGCTGTTGACGCTTTGTATTCCGCTTTGGTCATTTTAAGATTGGGCTTGATGTCTGGATCGAAAATCTTTCGGTTTTTGAAACCACCATAATTAAAGGTTCTGGCGATCCCTATTGCGCCCAATGCATCTAAACGATCGGCATCTTGAATCACCTTTAATTCCGAAGAAGAAAAATTTTGCTCATGGTTTCCGCCTTTAAAAGAGACATTTTCAATAATTTGAACCACATGTGCTATAACTTTTGAATCGACATTCTGTTCAAACAAGAATTTCCTAGCCTTTTGTGGCCCAAGCGTTTCATCACCCTCATGAAATTTACTGTCGGCAATATCGTGCAACAAGGCTCCCAACGCAACAGTTAAGTTGTCAACAGCTTCGGTTTTAGCAATATGCAACGCATTTTTGTAAACGCGTTCTACATGAAACCAGTCGTGACCCCCTTCGGCAGTATAAAGTTCCTTTTTAACAAAGGCAACGGTACTTGCAATTAATGCTTCAGAATCCATTTCAATCTTATTTCAAAATCGCTGGTTGCACCCATTTAAATTCATAGGAATTCTCTGGAATTTTCATGCGCTCAGCCAAACGCATCATTCGGGTGGGGAGTTTCATTAAATAATCCCGTGCTTTTTCGGCATCTTCGGAAAGGTGTTTCACATTACCGATATCCCAACGATCAATCAATTTTTGAAGGATATCCACGTAATCGGCAGAGGTGTAGACCCCAATGCGTTGTGCGGTGTTAGAAAACTCTTCGAAAGCAGTACTGATCTTATCGCCAGATTCTCTTAAAAAATGAGCTGGCATGGTTATTTTTTGTTTCATCATGTAATGAAACGCCATCATCATTTGGCTAGGGTCTTCAGCAAAAATACGTTCTACAAACTCGGAGTAAGCGTGATGGTGTCGCATCTCGTCGCCGGAAATTATTTTGCACATCTTGGCGAGTTGCTTGTTGCCTCTATCTTTGGCCATTTTAGCCACACGATTGTGTGAGATATAGGTTGCCAATTCTTGAAAACTGGTGTATACAAAGTTTTTATAGGGATCACGGTCGGTACCAATATCAAAACCATCTGAAATAAGGCTTTGCGTGGTCATTTCAATTTCGCGCATGTTCACACGACCCGAAAGATAAAGGTACTTGTTGAGCACATCGCCATGTCGATTTTCTTCAGCTGTCCAATGTCTTACCCATTTAGACCAAGCATTGCGCTCCACTTGACCTACGCCCTCAACATCCATTAACCAGGATTCATAGGTAGGCAAAGCTTCTTCGGTAATCATATCGCCCACCAAGACTACCCAAAAGTCATAAGGTAGATCTTTGGAGAGTTCTCTAATTTCCCTAACTTCTTCGTGAAACGAATCACTTTCGGAATTAGGTAAAAAATCTGTGGGTTGCCATATTTTTTCGGCAGGAATTAAGTATTTTTCGATGAGCGATTCGACATCCTTTTCAAGATGCTGCATCACTTCCAATCTTACATTTTTCAACGACATATTCTGGTGATTTAGGTTTTAGTGTTCAATAGCGCTAATAATTGTGTGCTCTACCTGCTCTAAAAGTGCTTTCTTATCTGTAAAGGTAGCGATTTCTATGGGCTTATGAACTGTAAAAATGATATGATTTCCTATGCCCATAGGAAATTTTCCGTAGCGTAACATTTTCCACGAATTATTGATTGTTATAGGAACCATCACTGCTGATGGCACCTTCTTCATCAAAATTTCTAGGCCTCGCATTCTAAAAGGTCGGGGATATCCATCTTTGCTCCGTGTTCCTTCAGGAAAAATTACTGCAGCGCGTTTGGTGCTTTCTATGTACTCGCCAAATTTCATCATGGCTGGAAATGCTTGGCGTGGATTGTCTCTATCAATCAACACCGAACCACCGTGACGCAAGTTTTGAGAAATGCTGGGGATGCCCTTGCCCAATTCTTTTTTGGCGACAAATTTGACATGGTGCTTTCGCAGATACCACATAATGGGCGAAATGTCGTACATGCTTTGATGATTGGATACAATCAATAAGGGCTTATCTAGCGGCAGCTTATATGGATTATTCCAAGTGATGCGCGTTCCCAAAAGATTTAAACAACGCATAATAAAAAATTGCAAGCCATCTACCGCTTTATTGTGCCCTTTATAACCAAATGCATAAAGACTAAACGATTGAATACCATGAAAGACCACTAAAGTTAACCCAAACATGATAAAATATAATACCGTTAAAGGATACGCAAGTAATTTTCTCATAAAACAACGGTTAGGGCCTGATTAGGCTTTCAAATCAATGTGATAACTGCGGGGACTGACAGACTAAAACCCTACAGCACTCCTTAGGGCAAAGGTAATTTAAAGCAGGCTAAATGCAAAAAACCACGAAAAAATCGTGGTTTTAATTTATTTAATAGGTATGTTCTTCGCAGGCACATTTGCGAGCGAGTCCATCGTCTATTTTAACAATGCTCATTATAAGCGTCCATAAGGTTTTCTGCAATTAATTCCGCAGGGCGACCTTCAATATGGTGGCGCTCCAACATGTGCACCAATTCACCGTCTTTAAATAAGGCCATACAAGGTGAACTTGGTGGAAATGGCACCATGTGGCTTCTTGCCTCATCTACCGCTTCCTTATCCACACCTGCAAATACTGTGACAATATGCTCTGGGCGTTTGGCGTTTTGTAAACTCATACGAGCCCCTGGGCGCGCATTTGCTGCTGCACAACCACAAACTGAATTCACTACTATTAACGTAGTGCCTTCTTTTGACAATGCTGATTTTACATCGTTTGCAGTATGTAATTCCTCAAAACCAACCTTGGTCAAATCCTCACGCATTGGTTTTACTAATTCTGCTGGATACATATATTTTCTATTTTTATGATTAATAATTTAGATTGCAAAGATAAGGAAAAATTATGGGCACTTCACAGTATTGGATGCCCAGTCCAAAATCTATATATACTTAGATTATATTAAATCCACTATTCAACTTTGTGAACACTTGAAATTTCCACAACACAATGTTTTTACCTGTTAAATCTCAGTAAAAACCCGTCAAAAGCAACCCCTTCATCCCATAGCATCTGAGTGCTGCTCAACTCTAAAACGATTGTGGAGAGAAAATCGACGTTGAGCGTTTGAGGTTCACTGGTTGCATCAAACTCATAATCATAAGTGCCAGAAGGCAAACCGTCAAAAATAGTCAATTCAGTATTCGTGTTTTCAATGGTGACTTCCGAGGTTTCGGTATTAAACGTCCAGGTAACTAAACCCTCCTCAAAATCGCTATCTACACCCGCGAAACCCCCTGAAACATTGGTCAAATTCCAAGTTCCAGCTATGGTGG
>Ga0209309_10000458_pt1 | contig 48928 bp, 50 predicted proteins | sample COGITO_mtgs_1204_2_FD_184807 | JGI IMG/M metagenome (GOLD analysis project Ga0209309, IMG submission 184807) | Pelagic marine microbial communities from North Sea - COGITO_mtgs_120412 (SPAdes) (version 2) | ecosystem: Environmental > Aquatic > Marine > Epipelagic ... | reverse complement strand
AGAACAGGCACTCCAATAATCATGTAAGTAACTCTTACAAAGATTTAGTTCTGAATCCAGGGCTTTCACCACCAGGGCATTTCCATTTTTATGGTCGAGCCAAGCTCTTCCTAAAAATTAGGTCACCCCGCCCTGGATTCCTAGAACAGGCACTCTAAAATACCACGTAAATACCTCTTGAAATGATTTAGTTCTGAATTTTGGCCTTTGGCCAAGCCAAAATTCCTAGAACAGGCACTCCAACACATGCCCATATTCGACATACACCACCCAACTACATGTCCTCACCCTAAAGGGAAAACAGCGAACCTACCCCTGAATCGGCATCTATACTTAGGACATCGATGTCCTAAGTATAGAAAATGCCAAGAATAGACACTCATATTTTCATGCAAGTAACTTTTGATGACTGATTCTAGAAGTACTTCAACATCCCCGTATATAGAATCAATTGCCTACTCTCTCAAAACGTGTTTATATACAGGCAGAAACAGCTTATTAGGAGCTTAAAATGCCAAAAAAAACCTGATCTGTCCCAACTCATGACAAAGATTGACCTGGGTTACCCTTTCGATGAGTCGGTGTATCCTGGCTTGAATGACTCGAATCATGACCGCTTTGGCCTGAACCATAGCTTGCTGCACATGAACAAGTCACTGGGAGTAATAGCTTCAGAGCTTGAAAAAGCTGAGCATGGAGCACCTATGGACCATGCAGAGCTGAAGCTCGCAACGCTTAAACAGCTAGTGAACGTGCTGAAATTGGCCTGTCACTTGGGTATCACAGTACCTGATATCGAAAAACACATCACTGATCAGTTCGGATAGGACTTAGGACATCGATGTCCTAAGTTTGAGTACTGAAACATATCACCGATCAATTCGGATAATAAAAAAGCGGCCCTCCCGGCCGCTTTTCCTCTTTTTGTACTATAGGACACGATGTTCCCGCGCGATGTCCTTTAAAGCATTCGCTTCTTCCTCAGCTTGCTTTGCCTTCCCTGCTTCTGAGAGTGCCTTGAGCTCTGCTTCAGGTAGCGCGAGTAGCTCCAGCGCTCGCTTTTCCATATATTCCTCGGTATTTATCGATGCATCCTCCAAAGCTTCTTCAAGGAGTGCGTGTAAAACATAGCCTAGCTTCCGTCCGGGCTTCTCAGCTGAGAGTTCCATAATGCGGTCCCCGTTCACTTTGAGCATCTTTACCGATATTGGGTCACGCAGAGCCTCGTCCACCATGGCTTTGTATTTGCGAAAGCGAAACGGTTGTTCTTTGGGCCGGCCGGTCCCAATCCGGTCGCAGACCCGCAAATTAAGCAAATTATCTATATTATCCGCCCCAATTCTGGTAATAGTCCGCCGTACGGCAGAGAGAGTGATTTCTTCTGGGTCTGAGAAGAACATGTGCCAGCGCACGAGCGCTACTACATTCTCCGTCAGCTCTTTAGGAAGCTTCAATCGTTCAAATATAGCCTTAGTCATGCGCGCTCCCACTACTTCGTGGCCAAAGAAGCTGTATTTCTTATTCTTCCCCCCGGTTCTACGAGTTTTTGGCTTCCCAATGTCATGGAACAAGGCTGCTAAGCGCATCTCTAGACTAAAGTCCTTGTCAGCGGCAGCTTGTAGTGAACGCAAAAGGTGTTCCCAGACGTCGTACGCGTGGATTCCTCCTTGCTCACAGCCGATAGACGGCAGGAATTCAGGCAGAAAGTGTTCGAGTAAACCGAGCTTTTCTAAGAAAATTACTCCTTGCATTGGTGTGTCAGAGGCAATGATGCGCAGGAACTCCCCGGCTATTCGTTCTATCGATATACGCTTAATTTCCTGGCTATGTCGGGCGATTGCCTCCATGGTCTTTCCTTCAATCATGAAGTCTAATTGAGCAGCTAAGCGAACTGCTCGCATCATCCGCAACGCGTCTTCAGTCAGTCGTTCGTCTGGATCCCCGACTGTCTGCAGTCGTTTAGCCTCCAAGTCAGCAATACCATCAAATTCATCTACCAATTCACCCGTAGTTACCCGATACGCGAGCGCATTAACGGTGAAGTCTCGGCGCTGTAAGTCCTCGCTGAGTGATACTCCAAACGTCACCTCATCCGGCCGTCTAGCGTCACTATAGGTTCCTTCACTACGGTAGGGTGTTACCTCAATAATCTTCAGCGACTCGTCCTCACTCTCCGTTTTTACTCCTACTGTACCGAAGTCATTATTAAAATAATGTTCTGGAAACAGCTTTTGGATATCCTCCGGATGAGCATTAGTCGTGAGGTCCCAGTCTTTGGGAGTCTTTCCCAAGAACAAGTCACGCGTACAACCGCCCACAAGATACGCCTCAAACCCCTTGTTTTCAAGGGTGATAGCCACTGTATGCACTTCTTGTGGGATATCTGAGGGTGAGATTTTCATGTTATGATTGTAGCAGAAAACACTAACAGTAAGATAGATTTAAAAATACCATGAATTTCGAAAAACCCAATCAGCCATCTCAAAAACAAAATGAGTTAGAAGCCTTAGAAGCTATTAAAAGGGGTGACGCCATGCCATTGCCTGAATTTCTTAACGAAAGTCCGGAAGCGAGAGAGGCTTTTGCCGGTGCGATACAGGAATCGCAGTACCTTAACTCTAGTTTAAATGAATTAGATCCAGAGGCAAAAAAACTCTTCTTAAGTACATTTAGCGATGCTATTGATATAGAAGATAGGTCTGTTTTTTATGAAACTATGACGTCGATAGTAAATCCTTCAGGTTTCGATAAAGAGGTAGTCTTAGGAGTTGGTGCGTTAGGTGTGGCAATGGAAGGAGGACACCAAGCATTAGAAGGTTTACACACCCCAGATATTGGTCCTTTATTCATAGCTACAATGGCGGCAGTAGGAGTCTGGGCAAAATATAAAGATGCTAAATGGAAAATTGAGGATGATACTCAGAATATTCAAGATATTAAGGATCAATTACTCACAATTGCAGCTGCATAAACATAGTTAACAAAACCATTGCTTTTTCGCTTTTTTCGACGTATGATGTTCCCACATTCACTGCACCTATAGTGAAATGGATATCACAACTGACTTCGGATCAGTTATTCTGGGTTCGAGTCCTGGTGGGTGCACAGAGGTAAAACAAAAACACTATTCATAAGAATAGTGTTTTTGTTTTAGAAACTGAACTGCTTCAGTTTTGTGCCTCTGTGCAAGACGGAAGCATATATTTTGCTTTTTCCTAAAGCAAAATATAGCTGAGTCGGGGTCGAGAACACTTAGTAGATTTCGCACGAAGTGCAGAAATATACTTAGTGATTCGTGGCCACAGAGGTAAAAGAACAGCCGTCACTTTCGTGACGGCTGTTCTTTTAGAAACTGAACTGCTTCAGTTTTGTGCCTCTGTGCAAGACGGAGACATGTCTTTCTCCCCTTTCCTAGGGAGAAAACAGTCGAGTCGGGTGAGAAAGCTTGGGAAGCTTTTGCAAGAGGTTGCCAGCTCGTAAGAGCGACAACCTGAACAGAATCTGTAAGATTCGAAAGTACTTAGTAGAATCTGCATGAAATGCAAGATTATACTTAGTAACTTGTGACCACAAAGAGCAAGCAAACTGCTTTGCTTTCGACCTCTGTGCAAGATGGAGACCAGTTTCCTAGCCAATGTTTGTTACTATAGGTGCTTGTGAAAATACTCACGTTTAATACCGGTTTACTGGAGATTTCTCTGGGCGCACTACATTTTGACGTCGTTCCTCACGTAGATGAACGAGCTGCTCTTTTGCCGGGGACATTACAAAAAACCGACGCTGACGTCATCTGTCTGCAAGAAATATTTCGCTTGGAGGATATGGATCAATTACGCTCTCTTTCTTCATTATATCCCTATATGTATGTCTCGAATCACCAAAATATCATGAAAAGAACTGGTCTGTGTATCCTATCCAAACATCCCTTTTCGGTTGAGGGTGAAATAAAATTTAAAACGTCAGGGGTCGAGAAATTCACCCAGAAAGGAGCTGTCAAAATACTCATCACTGAAGGCGAATACAGAGGTATTGAGGTGGTAAACACCCATTTCCCTTATGGAGGGTACGGCTCATACTCTCAAACCCTGCCTAGAACGGTGAAAAAAAGAAATAAAAATATTCGACAACTACATAAAAAAATACACTCAGAACACGTCACCACTATCCTGGCTGGGGATTTCAATTTTGGCCCCACCAGTTCCCCGGATAACTTCAGACTAGTGCAATCCTTAGGATATGAGCAAGTGTCTAACGGAGATATCACTTGGGACGTTGAAAACCCTTTAAATCGCATGTTTCCCGCTTCCGTTTCAAAAACTATTGATCATATATTCGTGAATAAACAAAGAGATTTAGAGTGTAGTGTGTTGGAAAGCGTCAGGGTGTTCGATACTCCATTAATAGTCTCCGGACAACCCCTCTTTCTCTCAGACCACTTTGGGATACTTTGTGATATTGAGCTATAAACCTTTCTTCGTCTGGTATATACTGGGTAAAATCACCAACTATCTATGGAACTTTCTGAACGATTCATCCAAAAGCTCGAAAAAGAAGACTTTGCTGACGTCTATGAGTGGCAAGATGCGCCTGGCAAAGAATATCCTGAGCACACACACACTGGCCGAGTCACCTATATGGTCACCGATGGCTCAATTACCTTTGTAATACAAGGTGAAGACAAAGAAATCGTCGCTGGCGCTCGCTTCGATGTGCCGGTAGGTGTTCCCCACTCTATGCAGGTCGGCCCAGCTGGCTGGATTGGTATCATCGGTGAGGAAATCTCTGGTGATTCGTAAGTGTAAGTGGTTGCACATACGCATTATTTCCTATATTCTCAATAAATATGTACCCGTCCATGCCGGAAGTATGGTTATAAAAGAGTAATTCTCATGTCGTATCAATGTGTTCGCTGTGGTCACGGGCAAAATGCTCACGACATTAATCTGTCGTTTAAGTCAGCCCAAATTCAACTTCTTGATGCAGAAACTACTGTAGTTGGGTTTGAAATGAGTCTCGTGTCATGCACCCTGTCTCCCCGCCTTGCTGATTATGTGACGAAAGTTACAGAGTTGTGCAACGGAAAAACCCCTGTGCAGGCATTAGGTATCGGAGGAGGCTACGTCTCACCAGCAATTGCTGAAGAATACGCTGCAGAAATGGCGTTTAGAAAAGAAAGTCAGGCAATGTAGCCCCAGGCCGAAATCATTGCCGTACAACTTGGCGGACGACTGATTTCGATTTCAGGCTGACCATCCAAGAAAGAAAGACCACCCTCCTGGGTGGTCTTGTTTATAACTTAATCGAACCGTGCAAAACAGTATATAATATACATCTCATATGGTTCGAAATACTGACAAGTACGAGCAGGCAGTGAGTTTGCGTAAGCGAGGCTTCACCTTGGCTGAGATAGCCAAGTACTGCGATATATCCAAGTCCACCGCTTCATTATGGTTGAAAAACCAGGCTTTTTCGACTGTTGTGACCGAGCAGAACACCAAGCGAGCCGGTACCGAGAATGCCAAACGCCTACGCTTAATAGCCAAGTCACGTGGAACCGAACGGAAGCTCCGAGCCAGCGACACTCACAAGAGTGCGTTAGTTGAATTCAAAAACTACCAATCAAACCCTGAGTTTCGCAGTGGACTGATGGCGTATATTGCCGCTGGAGATACTACTGATCCACACAAGGTGCGTTTGAGCTCCACTTCCCTGTTTCTCCATCGGCAATTCGTGACCTTTGCGCAGAACTTCTTGGGAGTCGAAAAACCTCAGATTCATCTATGGCTTTTGCTTTATAAGGGCGTGAATGAGGGAAAAGCCATGAAACACTGGTCGAAGCAGCTAAAAGTCCCTCTCGGGCAGTTTTACAAGAACCAGTACGTGCAGAATGCTCCCAGTAAGGCATTGCACTTCGGTGTTGGAAATACTATAATCGGCAGCACTTACCACAAACAAAAACTCATGGCTTGGGTTACCCAAGCTGAGAAACAGTGGTAAACGTATACTGCGGCTTTGGTTAAGTGGTATAACGGGTCCTTGCCAAGGATCAGTCGGGGTTTCGATTACCCCAAGCCGCACAAAAAAGACCCGAAAGGGTCTTTTACTACGTTCCACAAGAAACATTCAGGCAGAAGGCGTCGAGTGCCATATGAAACTACTGCACAATAGCTGGGCTTTTTTAGATTCCGCTTCCTGGTTTAGTTGCGAGACTTGCGTAGCCAGATAAATAGTAGTCCTCCAGCACCAAAAGCGAAGATTAAGTACCACATATAAAATATGTCTGATTCCGACTCCACTGTATCCTTGTCGGTGAGCTCAGCATTCTGCTCCAGTGGAATGGTGTCGGGCACAACAGTATCAGTAGTTATCAGTAGATTATCTAATCGGGTGGTCATTGCTAATATGTCGGTAGGATCATTGCTCGTCGCTCCAACGGCTACATCAACCATTTTCCCAGCCAAATAGCCCCGCTGGGCTACAGAATTAATTGGTGTGCCATATATTGCTAAATACGCTGCAGTAAAGGTTGGGTTTTGGTCGCTTAGAAACGACTCAGTATCATGTTCTTGGGTCACTGCATAGAAATTTGGAGTATCAGTGAGACCAATGTTTTGATAATTCTGCACTGATAGCCAGAAGCTATCTGACTGTGGAACTGTTTGATTTAGTAACTCTATATTTTCAGGCAGTAAATCAACTACTACGATATCAGCGGTGCGTGAAGCTTCAATGACGTATGATTGAAGGTCTTGAGCGGCGTTGAAGCTGTCGGAGAGGCTAATTTCAACGTCAATACCGCCGAGATGGTCACCACTTTCTACCCCGGCTGGATGACTAATGTCCGGAGACTCATCTACCGCAAGTTGAAAACCATCTATAAATGCTTGTTTATCTGCTTCGGTATAAGATGGGTCGAGAACAACGCTTAAGCTGAACTCGTCAGCGTATACCTGTGTATTTGGCAAAAGACCAGCAAAAGTAATTGCTGTACCTATTCCCAGTGCTAGAACATATCGATTCATACAGGCAATTTTAACATAAATCACTCTACATCACCGGGTAGCATTCGCCGCTGATAGTAGCTACTACTCAAATATTAGAGGTAATAAAGACATTTTTGTTTTACTGTCATCATCAGCTCAGGCCAAAAGTTCTCAAAACTGGGGACAACCGGTGGATATGGGGATAAAAGACATCTAGCCAGTAAAACAGACGTTTGTCCTTTAGAAATATCGTTGATATACAATGATATTTTATGAAAGGTGTGTATAAGTACCTGTTTCACGTGGTAACATTTATCTATTCCACATGAAACAACAGCTTAAAAAGGGTACCAAGAACGAAACTGGTGCTCACGGTGAGGAAATAGCCGTATCGTTTCTTATGAAACACGGATTTAGCATCCTCGACACCAATTACCTCAAACCCTGGGGTGAAATAGATGTTATTGCTCGTAAGTCCAACCTGATTCACTTTGTAGAAGTAAAAACTGTTTCTTATGAAACAAAACAACTATTAGAGCAGTCGGTTTCTCATGGCACTTGGCGCCCAGAAGAAAATGTGACTGCAGCTAAGGTGTCTAAGCTGAATCGGGTGATAGAAACGTGGCTATCGAGCCAGAACCTGGATCTCGACTGGCAGATCGACGTCATTGCCGTCCGAATAGTTCCACATGAAAAATATGCCTCTGTGAAGTATATCCCCAATATTATTATCGAATAACTTCCTCCTGATAACTAAATGTGGCTTTTCACTTAGTTGTGTTCCATGTAAAACACTTAAAACACTTAAACCGCTAAAATGTAGTACATTTTAGCGGTTTAGGGAAAAACTGCCTTTGTTCCATATGGAACAACAAACCCGCAGAATCTAGTACATTCTGCGGGTTTCATAAGAAACAATTATATGTGTGCCACGTGAAACGTTTATTTCATTTATCCCAATGCTGGAGTTAGTAACTAAGAGAAAAAAGCAGTGGTTATACGTATCAATCAGCTATGGAAATCAAATTGTTACACGTACTCATTTTTGTCTTCACTTTAGTTATTCTAGTTATGGCTTGGAGTTACTTTATTGAGAGGAAGATGATAGTCGTTCGAGAAACTGTAATCAAAACGGGTTTCACTGCTAATGTGGTGCTTATCGCTGATTTACACTTGGGTAAATGGAAGAATGAGACTTTTTTGAGGAGGGTAGTGGCTAAAATAAACAAACAAGACATTGACTATGTCTTTATCGCTGGAGACTTTACCTATGAACCAACCGTTACACAGTCTCTGGTAACGTTGTTTGCGCCTTTAGCAGACATCTCTGTGCCGGTATATGCTGTGTTGGGGAACCACGATGTTGGGAAACCTGGTCCAGAGCTACGTGATGATTTGGCCAAAGCTCTTGAAAAAAGCGGTGTGATTCTTCTAAATAACGAATCGGTGGAGCTTAAGAACTTCACGCTCCTTGGACTAGGCGATTCTCGTGCTAATGAGAACGATACTGACTTGATAGGGTATAGCGATACAGAAATTGTCCTCACCCACAATCCAGACACTACGCTAAGATATACAGATACCGTAAATTTGACCCTGACTGGCCACACCCACTGTGGTCAGGTGAAAATTCCTCTCCTCTACAAATACATTATTCCGACCAAGGGTGCGTTTTATGGTGGATTTACCCAAGAGTTGAACACTCAGCTGTATATTACTTGTGGTCTGGGTGAAGTGAGTTTGCCTTTACGGCTCTTTAATCCGCCGGTGATAGATGTGCTTAATTTGAGATAGTGTTTCAAGGTGGGGCATAGACGTGCTCGCATTTTTTCATGGAGAATGGTATATTTTGCGGACTCTGGTTAAGGTATAATCAAGTTAAGCAGGGTAGGGCAGTAGGGCTTTACCCGCGTGGTTAAATTGAGTCGCGAGGGTGGAAGTAGCGATACTTTGCCTGCGAGGTTAGACAGATTCGCGAGGGTGTAAGAAAAAATCTTTCTTTCACCCCTTCGCTCGCAGAATAAATGAAAGTGAACTTTCATTTTTCAGCTCACTCGGGGTGTAGCATAATGGTAGTGTACGCCGTTTGGGACGGCGTGGCCGGAGTTCGATTCTCCGCTCCCCGACGAATAATAAAAGAACCTGGCAGTGCCAGGTTCTTTTATTTTGCGTTCGGGCAAATCGATTAAAGCGCTTGTGAGCAGACTGGAATCTTAATCGTGCTATAGTCAATTGTATGAAACACCCACCTGGAGTTGCTCACGTGTGGACAACATTCTTCTTTTTCTTCGTGCTGGTACTGATGTATCCGCAAAACGCCTCTGCTCAGGGGCGTTTATTTATTACTCCGTTGAGTTGCGTGGAGTTTGGTGTCTGGGAGAATAACACCTGTACCTTAAATAAAGACATTGATGTGCCAATTACTATACAGAGAGCTGGCAGTACGCTTGATGGCAATGGATATACTTTGAGAGTCGATGCAGTACCAAACGGAGCCATAGAGGTGCTGAGTGAAGGTGTTACCATCAAGAACCTATATATTGAGAGTGACGATGAGTATGGAATATATCTCAACGACCAGTCTAATGGCACTACAATTAAGCAAGTTGTCGTGCGAGCTAGGTCTGGAGGAGTAGCAATTAAAGAGGCAGATAATGTGATACTTGAAAATGTGTATGTTCGTTCAAACAATCAAAATGAAATTGTAATCGGTATTACAATCCAAGCAGCACAAAATACAACAATCAAGAGACTGCGAATAGCCAATGCTCAGACTGGTGTGAATGCCTTTGCGAGCAACCAGCTGACTATCAACGATAGTTTGTTCAGCTCAAGTGCAGTTGGTCTGATAATCAATGTTTCAAATGATGTAACACTGAGCAACACTACAATCCGGGGGAGTATTGATGCAGCGATACGTTTTGAGCAGGTTTCAAATACCTTGATTGCGGGCAATCTAATTGATTTAACGAACACCAATGGAGCTGGGTTTGATCTTAGAATAGCCGGGCAGCCCCAGGACTTCCTGGTGCGCGATAACCAAATTATCGGCGGGCGGGCTGGTATCGATGGCCGGTTTAACTTTGGTGGTCCAGGTGGTCCAATCCAACAAGTTTTTTTGAACAATATAAGAAATATCTTTGCAGACGCGTGGTCACAGGTAGTTCCCACTGTACTCGCTCAATCACTGAGTTCTATTACGTTCTGGAATAATGATTTCGTAGCCAATTCAGTTGCACACACCATTCCAATTGATGCCTCGGGCTTGATAGCGCTGTCTCAGCTGGGGACTGGGAACTATTGGAGTAGTTATGACGAACCAGCAGAAGGGTGTGCGGACACGGACACAAATGACATTTGTGATGATGAGTTTCAGTCAGAGTCGGCTGAAGGGGAGTCATACCTATCAGACGAATTTCCACGCACTGCAGCGATTGCGACAGTAGATATCAAACAACAACCCAGCTGTGAACTGGAGGCTCCTGCGGAAGTAGCACTCAATCAGCCGTTTGAACTGGAATACACCACTAGCGACGCAACCTCTGGATTAGTGCTTGATGTTGGTCTGGCTACTGATGATGCAGGCTCGTTTGCTGTCACTCCAACTGAGCTTGGACAACAAATCTACACTATGGTTGTGTGGGGAAGTGGCGCTCCTGGTGAGTGTGAGGTGACAGTGGAGGTAGCAGAGACAGTAGCCCCAGCTGGCGCCTCCAGCGTCCTCTTCCTCCCCGGCATTCAGGCGAGCCGGTTGTACAAAGATGGGCTGTTAGGAACAGAAGATCAACTGTGGACACCAACCAATACATATAGTCAAGACGTGCGTCAGTTAGAGATGACGACAGGTGGTGTAAGTGTAAATAAAATTTATACCAAAGATGTATTAGACAGTGCACTTGGAGTTGGATCAGTGTATGAGGGTATGTTGAATCATCTCGACGCACTGGTAAGCGACAGCACTATCAGTAGCTATAGAGCTTTTGCTTACGACTGGAGATTTGCACCTGACTCTATTGTGCAGACGGGTACGGCATATCAACAGGGTGTATTAGATTTGATTAAAGTGGTAGAAGTTCTATCTCAAGAGGCTGGCAATAACAAGGTGACAATAATTGGTCACTCAAACGGAGGGTTGTTAGCAAAAGCCCTCGTAGCGGAGCTCGAAAAGAGAGGAGAAGCAGATGTAGTAGACCAAATGATTTTTATTGGTACGCCTCATATCGGAACTCCTAAAGCAATTGCTACTATATTACATGGTTATGACCAGGCTAAAGACTTTATGGGTATTCCAGTCATTCAGTCAGAAGTAGCGCGCGAGGTGATTAATAATATGCCTGGGGCGTACGGTTTATTGCCCACACCAGCATACTTTTCTGCAGTTTCGGAACCCATTGTAACCATCGATAATGCTACAGCCACAGAAGCGTTGTTTGCTGCATATGGTTCAACCATTTCTAACTATCAAGAATTCACTACATTCTTGTCTGGTCAAGATAATTTGAATCGTTCTCTAAATCAATCAACCTCAATTCCGGCAACAATTAATACAGCTTTGTACCAAAAAGCTTTACAAGAACACATTGATTTGCTGGACGCATGGCAGGCTCCTGATTCAATTAAGGTCACGCAGATTGTCGGTGTCGGACTGCCAACAGTTGACAGACTATTGTATCGCGAAATTGAACAAGAAAAGTGCATCTCCGCCGGTCCTGCCGGAGTGGTGTGTGGTATCAATAAATTGTTAAAACCATTTGCTCAGTTATCTCATGACGGAGACGAAACTGTGGTGTCAGTGTCAGCTGGAGCCTATGCTGGCGCTAGTGACGTTCAGTTCATCGAATTAATAAAGGCTAGCAATCAGTCCGAGTTTGATATTAGACATTACAATTTGACTGAAGCTGATGAGGTTCAACAGTTAGTAACAAACATCCTAATAGGTACAACATCAGCCTATTCTTACATCACGTCAAATAAACCACAAATTAGTGCAGAATACGATATTGAAGCAATTGATTCCCCTGTGCTCATTTCTGCCACTGATGTGAATGGAAACACTACAGGGTTAACTATCGAAAACAATGAGTTGGTGATGAAAAGTGAAATTCCAGGAAGTCAGTATTTCGAGTTAGGTGAAACAAAATACTTAGTGCTTCCAAGTGATGTAGAGCGAACCACAACCTTGGTTGGTACTGGCAGAGGTGGGTACACCTTAACCTTAGCCACCCTTAATCAAGCTGATGAGCAAGAAATACATTCGATGCTTCAAAACGCCAGCGTGACTCCATCGATGGTTGCCACGTATCAGAAAACGAGTGAAGGATATAGTGACATTGAGACTGATCTCGATGGTGATGGTGCCATTGATTTAATTACTACGGTAACAGGCGAGTCGGTCGAATTACCAAGCGAGACCACATTCGCTGACTTGAGAAGAGCAATAGAAAGTTTGAGCATTCCAAATGCTAAGCAGAGAATACTCACTAAATTTGTGGACCGCGCTGAGTATTATGCAATAAAATCAGAACAAAATTCCCAGTACGAACGAATTGCCAAAATATACTATCGTATTATTAGTAGAATTATTAAATGGTTTGAACGAGGAGGTGTGATTAGTAAAGAAGAGCGAAACGAGATTCAAGAAATTATTTCAGAGTTAAAGAAAAATGTATGAGAAAAATAAATAAGTATAAGTGGATAAATATAGCCTTTTTTCTATTTACAGTTATGATCTATGGTACTGTCCATTACCTCTTTTCAGCTAATTACTGTGTTGATGGTTGTAACAGTGAGCTGAAATCCAGTATATTCAATCCACTGTATGCGGGAGGACACATAGTAATAATGTGTTTAGGTCTATTGCTCATATTCCCCGCAGACCTATTTCGTCGTTGGCTGTTCTACGTTGGTGGACCGTTTTTGATATTGTCATTGCTTGAAATCAGTAGTATTGAAACAAGAGGTGGAGGTATTACTGCGCCCACTAGAGTTGGAATGGCAGAATTATTGATGCAAATACTGTTCGCTATAACGGTATTATTTATTGTTGGATACTATCTTTTGACTTGGTATAAAAATCGGAGTGATTAATATACTACCTTCAGTCTCCGAAGTCCGGGGCCATGCATCTGGTAGCTACACACTTCGAGTTGAGCAACTTACAAATGGCGTAGATACCCAGCTACTCAGTGAATTTCAAGGAGCAAAAGTAACACCAACTATGGTCGCGAGATTTTCAAGCGCTGAAGTAGGAATATCCAATATTGCAACTGATTACGACGCTGACGGGGTAGTTGATGAGGTGTTTACTCCAGAAGGTGAGGTGGTGGTAGATGAGGTGATTTCGTACGGCGATCTGAGTGACTACATTGCAGAACTTGATATCTCCAGAAGTGAAAAAAGGATTCTCAATCGATTGGCACGATTGGCGGAACGATTTGACCGAAGGTCAGAATCAAGACCTCGTCTGCAACGAATTGAGCACTTTTTACTTGATAAAATAAAACGTACATCCTATTGGTATAAAAAAAGAGGGTCGATAACTGATCAGGAATATGAAGATTTAAAAGTAATAATTAAAACATTAAAGAGCTATGACTAATCTAAAAATCAATCTCTTGATGCTGATCCTGGTACTTTTTGCTTCTGGTACATCGTATTTAGCTTTTCGTAATAACTGCTTTGGGGAGTGTGGAATATGGACTATTAGCAGCTTAGTCAAACCTGTTTTTTTTGGTGGACTAGCACTCTCAGCTTCTCTCGCCCTACTCCTATTTTTTCCTGGTACTATTTTCAAACAATGGTTGCGCCATGTGGCTATTTGGTATATTCCACTCAGTACACTATTTGTGCTAAGTATTCCACGAAGCGGTGGAGGAATGTTGATGCCTGATAGAGGAGTGACAGCGTTGCAGTTGATGGCTGTTTTGTTTGTGATTACGGTAATTTATGCGTTCGTTCAGTACTGGAGAGAAAGTCATGATTAGTAACTCCGGAGGTCTGGTCTTTGGGAATATCCATAAATGTATGAAAAATAAATCAATCCAGTTGATAACGGTAGGTATCCTAATATTTTTGTTTACTGAATTCTTAAGGCTGTACGACAGTGGAGAAATTTTTGAATTCAGAGTCCTCTACAACCGCCCATTGATTGAACCGCTGGAATCTTTTTCGATAATTGTATTCCTGATAGGTATATACCTTGTGTTCTTTAGTGAACCTATTCAGCAAATTTGGTGGCGCTGGTTCCGATGGTTAGTACTGCCTTTGTTCATACTTCTTTTGCTAATGAATTATGAAGGAACTGGAGGTTTTACGGCTCCGGCAGTTGTAGTTGTTTATTGGGGTACTCTAGTTGGTATAGCAACCCTGATTCAGACCCTCTTCAATCGCTTCTATCTCAAAACTGGAGTGTTAGATAAATAAGTAACGTGCACATTCCTAGGAAAAGCCTAAGGTGAACATAAAAAATTAAAACCTAGAGGTGCTAGGTTTTTTCTTATGTTATTATTTGCCACATGAATATTTCTCAAGAAGAGCATTTTGTGGGGAAGGTGACACAGAAAGTATTGTTAGTGAAAGACGCTACAGTGCTCATTACCCGTGATTCTCGTGATGAAGTGTGGGAGTTGCCTGGTGGCCGGCTAAACGCTGGAGAAAACCCTAAAGAAGGCGTAGTGCGCGAAGTACAAGAAGAGCTTGGAGTGGAGGTGGATATCAAAGAGGTGGTGTACATCAATCAGTTCACTCACTCAGCAGATAATTCGCTCGCGCTGGTGGTGGTCTATGTTGCTCACATGAAAGACGTGCAACAAGAGTTTGTAGTTGACCCGATTGAGGTGGCGCAAATGCAGTGGGTCGATAGCACCACCTGGAGCGAGTACAAATACTACCCAGAATACAAATCTGCCCTTGAAACGTATTTTAAAAGTATTGGGTGAGTCCTGATATACTAGTGTGCTTATTTTAAGCTATTAAACACCTTACCAATTATGATCACCTACTACTTCCGGACGGTAAAAGACGACACGCTCAAGCAAATTACTGATTTGCGCAATGGAGTGTGGATTCATGCTGAGAATGCGTCTGATGGTGAATTAGGGGAGCTGTGGGACAAGCTGGGGCTTGATGAGGGTATGCTGGAGGACGCACAGGACTTCTTTGAGGTGCCACGAATGGAAAAGGTTGATGGTGTGACGTATTTCTTTACTCGGTATCCATATAATGAAACTACAGAAGACGTCGACACAGCGCCATTGCTGATTGTGATAGGGGAGACGTACGTGCTGACAGTCACTCAGCGGGCGATTCCTCAATTTGGGGACTTCTTCTCGGGCAAGATAATCGTGCACACTACTCAGAAGACCAAGCTCTTCTTGTATCTGATGGAGCGTATCACGCTCTCGTTTGAACGACAGCTGATTAATCTCCGGCGGTCAGTCCACCGCGACCGAGCTAAGCTACGCAAGATTGGGAATAAAGAAATTGTGCGGTTCGTGAACTACGAACACAAGCTCAACGACATGGTGTCAGCTGTCGTGCCGACTAACGTCTCGCTACAGCAAGTCACCAATGGCAGCTATATGCCCGTCTTTGCTGATGATAAGGAGTTGGTGGATGACTTGCGAATTGATAACGCCCAGGTGGTGGAGTCTGCGCGCTTGCTACTAAAAACCATTCAAAACGTCCGTAATTCAGCTGAAGCCATTCTCACCAATACCTTGAATAATCGCATTAAAACCCTGACCGTACTGACTATTTTGTTGACCATTCCAACGATTATTTTTTCATTATATGGCATGAACGTGGCGCTTCCACTAGCTGATACTCCATACGCATTTCTCTTTGTCCTGACCCTGGTGCTTGTGATTGTAGGAGGAGTATTAGCCTATTTCAAGAAGAACGAGTGGCTGTAGCTTACTGACCCGCTCGGGCTAAGTGACGTGTTCCTCACACGCTGGGATGTTCACTAACCTCTCTGGGCACTTTATCCCCGCGAACGCTCAGAACACGTCACTTAGCTCTCGCTCCACTTTGTGGTTTAATGAAAAAATATCTATGAAAAAACAACAAGTATTTTATATTCACGGTGGAGAGTCGTTTGAGAAACATGCAGACTTCTTGGAAAGACTGCAGACCGCTGCTTTGTGGCACTTGCCGAAGCAAAGTGACTTAGGTAATAGTAAAAAATGGACGAGTACTTTTCCAGAAGCTTTTGGTGATGAGTACGAAGTCATCATGCCTCCGATGCCCAACAAGCAAAATGCCAAGTATGAAGAATGGAAGATTTGGTTCGAACGACATTTTGAGTTTCTGACCGACGGAGCCATTTTAATTGGTTGTTCTTTGGGAGCAATGTTTCTCGCGCGATATTTTAGTGAGGGGAACACCCCTTTTACACCTAAAGCAATTATCTTGATGGCCGGAGCGTATGGTTTGCCTGGTTTTTCTGACGCTGACTGTAAAGAATTCTTGGTGACACCAGAAAAAGTAACCCCGATACTAGGCGCAACTGAGCGGGTGGTGATTATGCACTCCAAAGATGACCCAGTAGTGCCGTACGAACACGCGCTCGCTTTGAGCCGCGCTCTTCCAGAGGCTGAGCTGATTACTTTCGCTGACAAGAATCATTTCCTGGTAGAAGAGCTTCCTGAACTTGTGCAATTAATCAAAAAGATGGCTTAAATAGGTGCTTTATAGACTCTTTATCAACGAAGTGCTGGTAAGGAGTCGGTTTTTTGGTCGTCTACGTATATAATAGTTCTTGCATGGCCGGAAAGAAATTCACTGACAATCCAGCGGACCACGAAGCGCGCTTCCTGCGCGCTTTTGAAGAATACAACGACGCGCTCTTTAGGCACGCGACGATGCGTATTAGTAATCGTGAGCGAGCGGTTGATTTAGTCCACGACACCTACACCAAAGTTTGGTCGTATATTCGTGACGGGTACGAAATCGAAAACTTCCGTCCGTTTTTGTATAAGGTGCTCAATAACCTGATTATTGATGAATATCGCAAAAAGAAAGAATCGTCTCTCGACGCTTTGTTCGAGATAGATGGTGTCGATGAGGGGTCGTTTGAAGAGCTTTCAGAAAGCTCAGTAGAATCACTCGCGGCGACCATTGATGGGCAAAAAGCCTTTGCACTGCTTGATGAGATGCCGATGCAGTATAAAGAGGTCATCATCATGCGTTTTGTTGATCAGTTGGGTCCGCGGGAGATTAGTGAGCTGATTGAAGAGTCAGAAAATGTGATTTCGGTAAGAATTCACCGTGGGCTACGTCTATTAAGAGAGAGGATAGAGGCAGACGACGAGTTTGCCGAGGAGAAACGCAAGGCAAAAGCCAAAAACAAAGAAAAGAACAAACAGAACAAATAATTTATATTCTATTACCCAATGAAACGCTTTAGCGAACAATTTCATACTAAATCTACGTCGATTACGATGTCTTCGACGGAGAAAAAAGAGCTGCGCGAGCGGTTGACTTCCTATATGGAATATCACCCACTGCCAGCTGCGCTAAAGACCACGAAGAAAGCTCCTTCCCAGCAGTCCTCAGCGCTCATTACTGAGGCGTTCCGGTCGGTGTCGGTACCGTTTTCACTACTATTTAAATCATCAGCCGTGGCTGCAGCGCTCGTGTTGGTAGTGGTGCCGTTTCTAGCTGAGCAATCAGTGCCAGGGGATACGCTTTATGCCGTGAAGGTGCAGATTAATGAAGAGGTGCGTAGTTCGCTCACCTTTGATTCCTACGAAAAAGTAGAATGGGAAACGCAACGAGTAAACCGGCGAATTGCTGAAGCTCGACTGCTAGAGAGTGAGGGGAGACTGACTCAGGAAGTAGAAGCTGAAGTCGCACAAGCAGTCCGAATACATACCCAAAACGCCCAAAAAGAAATCGCCATGATACGTTCAATCGATGCCGAAGAAGCGACTATTGCTTCTATTGCATTTGATTCAAACCTCGAAGCGCAAGCATCTTCATTCAAAGAAGATACTCTCGTTATGGCAGTGAGTAGTACTTCTACACCGATGATGAAACTCAAGTCGAGTAACTTAATTGCTGACGCTGTGGATGAGTCACGAAGCCAAAACGAGCAACCAAATGCTTCAACTACTCCTTCATACGCTAAGCTAATTGCTCGAGTAGAGCAAAACACGACTCGGATGTACGAATTGAGTGACGCACTTGAATCTCTTAATCCTGATCACAAAGAAAGTGTAACTCGCCGGATTCTAGATGTGGAACGCTCTGTAGAGCAGGCGATTAATCTGCAACAGAAAGATGAAATGACCGCTCGTGAAATCTTGATTGATGTGCTCAAGCGAACCCAAAAAATGATTGTGTTCATGACTGACCTCGAGGTGTCTGACACGGTTGATATTGAAGAGTTGGTGCCGGTTATGCTTACCAGTGAAGAAAAGACCGAAGCAATCACTAACTACAAAGCACAAATCTCAGAAAAACAATCACAGATTCAAGTCGCACTTGATACCAAAGAGGTAGCGAGTAATGTGAGTTTGAGTGACAAAGTCCGGAGTGGCCTCAACCAAGTAACTACCCTGAGTAACAAAATAGACGAAACTGCTAACTACACAGAAATCCGCGCTTACGCTGTAGAAGCCATTGAAATTGCTGATGATTTACTACTGACACTTGAGAACACCACTAAAAAACCAGTAGCAGTGCCGACTCCAGTGATAGTGCCACCGGCACAGTCATCAAGCACCGCCAGTTCTTCAGTTGCTACCAGTACCGAACAATCGCCCGAAACAGATGATGCAACTACTACCGCTTCAACCACTCCAGTTGACGCTCGCTCATAATTGAGTATATTTATCCTATGAACACTTCGTTTTGCCCACTTGCTGTAAAGACCACTCTGTCATGGTTTGGTCTGTATGCATTTTTTGGCAATGGCGAACTGGTAACCAATAGATAAAAGAACTCTCTTTTAAAACCGGCTCGCTTTCATTCCAGAAAGCGAGCCGGTTTTGTTTCCACCATTGTGAACCGAAGAGAAGATGACAGTAATGATGTCTTCTCTCCGGCTCACAACGAGACGGAAGACCGCCCACAGCAGGGAAGGGTCAGTGTACTTTAAAAAAGAAAGAGGAATATATGGGAGACAAATCATCGGGCAGTTTCGTGCGTACCAACAGCGACAGTGCGATTGGTCACACAGATACAGGTACTTCTCAAAAGCAGTCACCGACGATCGACGAAGTACCGACCAGACTGGATAAATGTCCAGTCAATCCACGGGACCCGGATTACCCGGTCCAGCTCACTCCAAGGGAGATTCTCGAATGAACGATCAGCCGAATAGCTCACCAGTTGTGCTCACAAAAGAGCAAGAAAAAGAACGTGATGCATTGCCTCACAGCGACCAAGTGCTGTTTGATGCACTGCTTGCTCAGACAGGCGATCCTGCTCTTGCTAAACAAGCGCTACACTGCGCTTGGTGTTAACAAGTATATTTTTCTGCAACGTACTCAAAGCGCGCCTCTTCAGGCGCGCTTTTTACTATTTATATACATTAACTAAGAGAAAAGCCACAGCGGTCCCACCCGTGCAGCCTTTCCCAAAACATTGGGAATAAACGTTTATTCGTGCCATTTTGAGGCGAAAGAACAAGTGTCACTCGCTCTATAGGGCGAGTGACGAGTGACTATCATACGCCGGTCGGTCGCACTTGAGAAGCCCGGCTGTGTGTACATTGAGTTGGCAGTGGTTATCTGCTAAGGTGGGGGCAATTACCCGACTATTACTGTAATAATTTCGTATGTTTGATACCCTCACCGCTTCTGTATTGTCCGCCGTGCTACCGAATTTGACCTACACGTTACCATTTATCGGTGCGTATGATTTCACAAAAGTCGTTTCGGCTACCGTGGTATTTCTTGTTCTCACCGCGCTTTTTTGGATATTGCGGATGGTAGTGCTTATCCGTGCTAAAGCATTGGCTGCCAAGACAACTGGGAAGTTTGATGATGCAATCGTGAGGTCAGTAGAAAGTATTAGAGCCTGGGCGTACACTCTGGTTGCTCTCTTCTCAGCGCTACAATTCTTTGATCTGCCAGCTACTATTGATTGGATAAGCAAGGGAATATTCTACTTTGTGGTGGTGTGGCAAGGCATCAAGGTGATTTCATGTTTTGCTGACTACTTCGTCAAGAGATTCTTGGAGAAAGACATGGACGGAGACGGGGAAGTTGACCCTGGTTCAGTGATGGCCTCGAGTATGGTGACTTTGATGATTCAAATAGTGCTGTGGGTGTTTGGAACTATCTTTGTGTTATCTAATCTGGGGATTGAAGTGACTTCACTCATCGCCGGGCTGGGAGTAGGAGGTATTGCTGTAGCCTTTGCCCTCCAAGGAGTGCTGAGTGACTTGTTCGCTTCATTTTCTCTGTACTTTGATAAACCGTTTCGAATTGGTGACTTTATTGTGATTGGTTCTGATTCAGGAACGGTGGAAAAAATTGGTATCAAATCAACGCGTATTCGAACCCTGCAAGGGGAAGAGTTGGTGGTCTCAAATACTGAGCTGACCACTGCGCGCGTACAGAACTTCAAGAAAATGAGTGAGCGACGGATTGTGTCTCAATTTGGAATTACCTACGAAACCCCACAAGCTCAAGTGCATGAAGTGCCAGAAGTCGTGCGTGGTATTTTCTCGTCTATCGATGGTGCCCGGCTTGATAGAGTGCACTTCACTACGTTTGCCGACTCAGCGCTTATTTATGAGCTGGTCTACTACGTTGAGACTTCAGGATATCCAGAGTTCTTGGATATTCAACAACGATTCAACTTCGAGCTGATGCGCATCTTGTCTGAAAAGGACGTGGAATTCGCGTATCCAACTCAGACTATCTACAACAAGACGGTCAGCTAAGCAGTACAGAATAGTAAAATCCCCTGATGAGCTCAATCATCAGGGGATTTTTTAGTTAGTCGGTCGTTGGTTTTGCAGGAGAGTGAGAAGAAAAGGAGAGAGAATTTCACCGAACACCTGCGCTCGGTAGGGAAGATTGCCGTTGAGACTGGCTTCAAAGCTGATTCCAGATTCTTCTTCGATAGTGCGTGAGATGTGCGAAAGTGTAATAGCCCGCAAGCTGCCAGTACCATCCTGTGCATCGTCGCCGCGCGTGACAATTACGCCGATTACCTCACCGTCTTCATTAAGTACTGGTCCACCTGACGCCCCTTCAGCGCCCACTGCACTGCCTCTGATAGCGATAACGTCAGCGTAGTTGGAGCCAAACGTATAGAGCTCCGAGACACTTGTTTGCGCCTGACGTGGAATTAAATCTGCTGATGGACCATTGAGAATGAGATTGTCTGCCGGGTAGCCAGCAGCGATGACTGTTTGGTTTTTGAGTGAGGTTGGTAGTAGTCGATCGTTGAGCTCTAGAGCAGGGAAGACCGCTGGTAGCGGCTGGCCGTCGAGGCTCTCGCTCGCATAGAGTAGCGCATAGTCACGTTCTCCGGTACCCATAGGAGTATCTTCGTAGAGCAGTCCAGCATTGGCTTGTACCCAGGCTGGTGGAATGTATAAAAGCTCAGCCAAGTAACGAGGGCTGGCTGGGTTGCCGGTGCGAATGATGCATTCTGTAACACCAAACTCCTTGGTCTGTTCAAGGAGTAGAAATTGGGCCACGTGAGCGTTGGTGAGTATTACTCCGTCCGAGTCAACGAAGAATCCGGTACCGGTGGTGGTGCGGACGTATTCTGGCGTGGTGTAGGTACAGAATATATTTACCAATGCTTCTAGTGGGTCTTTGGTGTTGCCGACGGTTTGATCAGTGGCGTTAATCAGTGCAGCAGATTGGTACTCGGCGCTACGTAAAAGCACGTCAGGAATGACCTTCCCGATTCCGCTAGGTAAAGCAGAGAAGAATCCCTCAGACTCTTGCCCAGAGTTTTGCGACATGTCAGCACTCGTTTCAAAGCTGGCGGGTGAAATAATCATCGCCAAACTGTTAGTAAAAGATAGGTAGACGGTCAAAATACCTACCAGTACATCAGTAAAAATCTGCATAGTATAAGCAGTATACCACCGGTTTTTTCACATCTGGGTAAATACCAGTATACTAAGGGTATATGTATGATGAATTAGAACAATTTGGCTTGAGCCAAGAAGAGTTATTTAACGCCATGTGGGCGTATGTCCCCAACATCGTAGCCGGATTCTTGGTAGCGGTATTTTTTATTGTATTTTATCTAGTAACATCAAGGTTACTTCGCTCCGCCTTGAGTCGTACCTCAATGCAATTTTCACTAATAGAAGTCACCGTCAGCTCACTCTACAAGTGGGCAATAATGATTATTGGATTCATCTCTTTCTTGAGTCAACTGGGTATCAATGTCACGGCGGCGCTGGCCGGAGTTGGAGTAGCAGGTATCGCTATCGGGCTCGCGGCCAAAGAAACACTGTCCAATATAATGTCTGGCTTCAGTATCTTTATTGATAAACTGTATCGCAAAGGAGACTGGGTCACTATTGATGGTGAATACGGTCAGGTCAAGAGTATTACTCTGCGTACCACCAAGATTCGCACGCTGGATAATATCTTTGTGATTGTCCCGAACGCTGCTATTACTGCGTCACCGGTCACTAATTACTCAGAAGAGGGAATGGTGCGGATTACGGCTAAGATAGGTATTGCTTATGGGGAGTCTATCGACCAAGCTCGGGAGGTATTAATCAACGCTGCTTCAAATATAGAAGGGGTGCGGGCAGAGCCAGCGCCAGCAGTTGTCGTTGATGAGCTGGCTGACTCAAGTGTGAACTTGCTCGTGCGTCTTTGGGTGGATGATGCTGGTACTGACCCGTTCTACCGGTTTACGCTGACGGAGGTCTGCAAGAAGGCGCTCGATGAAGCCGGGATTACTATCCCGTTCCCGCAACGAGATGTGCATATGGAGAGTAAATAACCATAATACAAAAATATGAAAAACAACTTGATTAAAATAGGCATTACACTGGCCACGCTTATCGTGCTCTACGTTGGTTGGCAGATGTACAGTACGTACCAAGAAGGGGAGCGAGTGCGCGAAGAAGCAGCGACATTGATTACTCAGTACGAAGAATTACAGACCAGCCAAGAAGCGTACATGGAGCAATTGCAGCCCTACGAGACCGAACGAGTCCGCTGTGCTGGCTACGTACAACAAGACTCTGGAGACTTCAGTGAGTTTGAGTACTGCCAGCGATATCTAGAAGTAGGGGAGAGTCGATAATAGAAAAACCGCCTGTCTGGCGGTTTTCTTCTGGTGGCACACTTTTATTTCATTGAGTGTAGTCCAATGACATTGCCCTCACAATCTTTGAGCAGTGACATGAAGCCAAACTCACCAAGGCTGTGTTTAGACTGTATGACTTCACCGCCAGCTTCCACTACTTTTGATTCCTCAGTAGTGCAGTCTTCACTCATAAAGTACACGATTGTTCCGGCAGAAGCCGGTCCGTAGCCAGCCATCTTGACCAGTGCACCCGAGGCTCCAAACTCAGTCATTTCCATCGGGAATGAATGCATCACCAGCTCTTTTTCTCCGTCAGGTACGGGCATTTTCTCTAGTGTGGTACTAAACACAGTCTCGTAAAAAGTGTGCGCTCGTTCCATGTCATCGACGTAGATTTCAAACCATCCAACAGGGTTTTTATTCATAGAGTTCATTTATTTTGATATGAGCAGTCTAGCAGACTAGCGCACTCTCAAGCCTAACGGAGCTTTTTGTACAGTGAACCGGTGCCAGCTAGGGTGATGATTCCTAGGAGGAGAAGTACTTCTGGGTAGTCGTTGAAAAATGCAATGCGATCAATTACTTTTTCAAACCCGTACAGAGTCGCTACCAACCCAAAGGTAGTCAGCAAACTAAAGATAATTGGAAAACGCGCAAAGGTAGAGTTTCGAAACCCTTTGCCAGCGTGGCTGATTTTGGCAATTTCCTTTTCGATTGATTCGAGTGATGGATGTTGGGTCATGGGATAAGTATAGCAGGGGGGTGGGATGTTTGAAGGTGTTCTAATTTTTTTCAGCGATCATATCTGTTAATTTTTGAATTAACTCATCTGAATTCCAAACTCCGGCAGTAGTTATTAGTCGGTATGCATCTTTACCGAAAGAGTTGCCAACCGCCCGAGCTAAAGCAAGAGGGCGCCTGTTTAGACGTGCGTCCTCAACCAGTGTATTAAAATCAGGAATATGTTTCTCAAGAAAGTTCACCAGTCTTCTGGCTGGTGCATACCCAGGAGTTGAGTAACCACCCTCATTAGTTGATACATTTCTGATTGCTATATCATCCCGGTCGCTTTCATTTTGATTCACTTCAAGGTAAGCGAGCTCAATAAAAGCATCATAAGCAGTCAATGTGTCATCACTAAATAATTCTCGGGTTTTTGCAAACAGCTTGGCTTCAAACTTTGAAGCCAGGCCCTCTTCAAGCGCTAGGGGGTCGTGAGGTCCAGACTTTGGACTGTAGCTGGCCCCTTCATCTTTATGAATATATCGATGTATTTCATCCCCACTCTCGTTTAGAGTATCGGTAACTGTGAGACTAGCCATTGCAGTTGAGTGGTAGAGTTCGTGTCCTAAGAGCTTGAGAAAGCGCAGCTGTCTCAGCTGGATATCTTCAATTTCAGCAAAATGTATAATCGTACCTTCATTTCTGTTGGATTCTCCGGTTGTCTTGTCCATATTGCCATGCATGTAGAACACCTCATTAAATCGCACTGAGTCAAAGCCCAGGTTATGGAAATATGAAAGGGCTTCTTCTATCACAAAAGCCATCTTTTCTTTGATGTCTTCACCTAACTCCACTTCTAGATCTAACGATGCTTCTTTATTCTGCAGGTAGTTCTCGGTCATGAAGTCTATCTGATTGTTTATAATCGCATCAATTTCATGACTCTCAAACTGTTTAGAGTTTCTTATCTTGAGATCTTCTTCGGGACGGCGGAAGGGACTATTTAGTGACTCATTCATTTTGTCAGTATAGCAGGGGGTAATTAGTTCAACGATGTTTGAACTATTTTGAGTGATTTTCAGGTTTAAAATCACCTAAGAGCTGTCGCACCACCGAAAACAGTTTTTTATCACCAACCGATTCTTTGTCGACAAAAGCAATTTCTACGCACTCATCAGAAGGAGTAAAGTTCAAATTTTTTACTGTAGTTTCATAGATAACATTCGCACCCCTGCCTAGATGTCTTTCAAATGCGAATGTAAAGAAATAACTAGGTTGGTCAGCTATCGAAGCAACTTCTAATCCCATTTCTTCTTTAATCTCTCTTGGTAAATCGTCATGTGGTGAAACATCCCAATCGAGTCCTCCTCCAGGTAACTCCCACTTACCATTATCTTCTTTGCAAATTAAAAACTTGTCCCTACTTTCATTTAGAATTAAAGCTTTTACACTGACACGATAAAAACATTCGGGTAATTCATTTATATTCATATAAAATTTAACTTAGGTTTAAGGTGTGCCAAGTACGCGTTGTCTCCGGCTCTGTGTCTGAGTAATTTATCAGAAACTACGCTCTACAGCAACGGCTGGTAACTTGTTCGTGTTATCGGCCGACTGATTGGTGTGGGTGAGAGAAATCTTTCGTTACACGAACAGTATATCTATTGGACAGATTATTTTGCCTTGCTCATAATTTGACTCAAAAGTGCTGACCTAGTTTTTAAGGAGGTACGACTATAAAAACGGAAATGCCCTTGTGGTGCGATTCCTCATGAAACATGCTCCCAGCATATTTTTTCACTCCGCCTAGCGACAACAGAAAAACCATCCCTTTCGGGACGGCTTTTCGTGTTGGCTGTGTGGGCTGTTCAACTATGTTCGAACTATTTATGAAAAAAGGGATCTGGCTGATTGTTACAACGCAGATCCCTAGTGAGTCTTGTGCTTCAAATATGAATCACCAACAGGTTGCGCACAACCAGTTAGGTTGCCCCGCAGGAATCCTCTGGATCACAGCTTGTTGTTAGCTCCCCAAAGATTATCGCATACTACCACGTCCCTCATACGACTCACGGTGAGTGCATCCCTTCGCATAACGTGATTTCTCATGGTGTGCGACTAGGAAACATTCAATTTCGATATTACCATGATAAAAATGTGAAGTACAGGTGAGAGGAATCTTTCGTTACACGAACAGTATACCTTTTGGACAGATTACTTCGCTTTGCTCGTAATCTGACTCAAAAGCTTTTCGATTCCTCACAAAATATGCTCCCAGCATATTTTTTCACTCCGCACTGTACTAATAAAATAACCACCCCTTTCAGGGCGGTCATTTTATTAACAGTGCGGGTGAGAGGAATCGAACCCCCAACTACTGCTTGGAAGGCAGTCGTTTTACCACTAAACTACACCCGCAAGTGAAGAAAAATAAAACAGTTTACTTTTTTATTCTTTCTGAACGCAGCGGGTGAAAGCTTCTGCTTACACCTCGCAACGTTCTCTTATCACGAATTTAAAATATCTGACTTTGTGCACTCGACTAGTTCGGACGAATGAGAGGTTGTATCGAAGATACACCCGTCTCAACTTGGTTCCTCCACCTCAAAGCTCTGGGCTTTAAAGTTCCACAATCTTAGCACATTACCCTTAGATTTCAATGTAATCTGGAACGTAAAAGCCCCCGGCTGAGGGGCTCCTACAATGTGATGGGAAATAGCGGTATATATCCCTATGCATTTCCACATAGCGTATTACCTCCGCTACTCAATAATTATATCACAGAGAATCATTTATTTTAATAGAAAATCGTCCTCAAAGGAGGACGATTGTTCTTAAGGAGATGTATATTCTTTACTTAGTAGTTATGCGCGGATGAATTAATCTAGAGACAGACTAACTCACTCGCGGAAATGTAGAATATTCGCTTCCGCTCGTTTCTTCAGTTCTATTTTACAGCGTCCTTCAGAGCTTTGGCAGCTCGGAACTTTGGTACTCGCATAGCTGGAACTTGTACAGTTTCACCAGTACGTGGGTTTCGGGCTTCTCGGGCGTTTCGCATCTTTGCTTCAAAGATACCAAATCCGGCGATTGAAACTTGTGTACCGTCTTTCATGGCTGCTTCGATTCCACCAAACACAGCGTCTACTGCTCGTTCGGCGTCAGCTTTTGTAGTATCCAGTACCTCGTGTACTTTGCTGATGATGTCTGCTTTATTCATAGTTCAGAATTATTCTAAGAGCGATTAATTTGTGTTGAGGGCAGAGCGAATCTGTTCTCAAGCACGGCGCCTAAATTATTGTGGCTTACAAACAGTATATAGCAACGTATATAAGCTGCAACGATTACACACACCTATTTTGTGTGGCCTAATGATTTTGGCATTTTAAAAAATGCTACCATGTCACGATATGAAAATTGGAGTCATGGGAGCACGAGGAAGTTTTTCGGAGCAAGCGGGAGAATCATACGACCCGCAAGGAGAAATTATTCCGCTCGTAAGTGCCTTGAATGTCTTGCACGCATTGAGTGCAGGAGAGATAGAGCGCGGGATTTTTCCGATAGAAAATAGTAATGGTGGAATCGTGATTGAAGCGGTGCACGCCATGGCCAAGTACAACTTTGAAATCGAGAAAATGTTTGAGTTGGATGTGCACCACATGCTTTTGGTGAAGCCTGGTGTGACAGCTTCGCACATCAGAACTATTTCTTCACACGACCAAGCTATCAAACAGTGCCGTATGTACGTGAAGCGGATATGGGGAGAGGCAGATATAGTACCGTATCTTGATACGGCCAAAGCAGCTGAAGATTTAGCTAGTGGAGTGCTGGTAGATACGACCGCAGTCATCGCTCCACGTAGGTGTGCAGAGCTGTACGGATTAGAAATCTTAGAAGAATCCATTCAAGATTTGAAGTACAATTACACCACCTTTATAGTAGCTAAAAAATAATGCACCTCTATGATTAAAACCATCATGAATATGATCTACTTATTACTGATTGCCACCATCAGTCTGATTCCACTTTGGTTGTATCTTGGAGCTCGAGACTTGTTAAACCCGCAAGGTTTCTTAGCTGAGTTTTTTGTGTTTGGAGTTGGGGTATGGTTGCTTGGCGGGATGCAGATCATTATGATTCTGGTCGGGTTAACCATTGGTTACTTCGTCTGCAAAAGATAATCTTATACACATACAGCAAAACGCTCAGGAATATCCTGGGCGTTTTTTTGTCAGTTCAAGAGTAGTTCAGCTACCGAGCGTAACTAATCACGCGGGTCTCGCGAATGACGTGGACTTTGATTTCTCCGGGGTAACGCAGCTGGGCTTCGATAGTGGTGGCGATAGTGCGAGCCAAGGTGTTTGTTTCGTACTCATTGAGTCTGGTTGGGTTGACCATTACTCGTATCTCGCGTCCGGCGGCAATAGCAAACGCTTTTTCCACTCCAACTAGACTGGTAGCAATTTTCTCCAGGTCTGTCAGTCGCTTTACGTAATTCTCCATTGAGTCGCGGCGCGCACCAGGTCGTGCGCCAGAGAGGGAGTCAGCAACCTGGACGATTATCGACTCAGGGGTCTCGTACGGATATTCCTCGTGGTGAGCGCGCATGGCCAGGATGACTTCTTGGCTGACGTCATATTTCTCGAGGATGCGGATACCAATCTCCACGTGTGTCCCTGCTACCTCATGACTGACGGTCTTTCCGATGTCGTGCAAGAGGGCACCGGCTCGCGCAACAGCGACGTTGGCACCGACTTCTTCGGCGATGGTGCCAGCGATGTGAGCCATCTCTACTGAGTGCCAGAGGACATTTTGTCCGTAGCTGGTACGGAAGTGCAATCGACCCAGAATTACAATTAAGTCAGGATGCAAGTTGGGCACGTTGGCTTCATACGCGGCTTTTTCTCCCATCGCGCGGACTGTCTTGGCGACTTCTGCTCGGGCTTGGTCGACTACTTCTTCAATCTTAGCTGGTTGGATACGTCCGTCTTTCAAGAGTGCTTCAAGGGCTACACGGGCAATCTCTCGTCGAATAGGGTCAAATGATGAAAGGACGATGTAGCCAGGAGACTCATCCACCAGCACATCTACGCCGGTCGCGCGTTCAAAGGCACGGACATTTCGACCTTCTTTTCCGATAATCTTGCCTTTTTGCTCGTCACTTTGTAGTTCGACATGGGCGGTCATCAAGTTAGGCGACATGGTGTTGCCAACCCGGTGAACGGCTGCTAATAGAAGGTTTTGAGCCTGCACCTCGTACTGCTCTTCACCCAGACGATTCATTTTTTCCAGTCGACCACGCAGGTCTTCTGCTCGCTCTTGTTCAACTTTCTGAACAATGCGCTCGATGGCTTCCTCTTGGGTGAGACCAGCAACAACCTCAAGTTTTTTGTCTGCTTCGTCAACTCGCGCGTCTAGTTGGGCTTTGATTGATTTGATTTGATCCACCTTGGCCTGCAAGGCTTCTTTTTGGGAGTCGATGTCTATCTGTCGCTCGTCAAACAACTCCTCACGTTTATCTAAGCGAGTTTCTTTTTGTTCCAGCTTCTCTTCTAGGTGTTTTCGTTCTGCCTTTGCTTCTTTCTCGATGATTTCAGCTTTGTCTTCTGCGGCTTCAATAATAGTCAACGCCTTCTTTTCGGCGTTGATTTCACGCTCTTTAATCTCTATTTCAATTGAGTTCTTCTTTGAATGAGCGTGCAGGTAGCGCACATAATATCCGGCTCCAATACCAAGGAATACTGCAAAAGCCAACGCAACCGTATATTCTATTGGTGGCATGAGTGGTTCCTAATTAATTTCGTAACTGTACAAATGAAACTGTACTAGAGTAATGGTAGTTTGTAAAATAAAACAGCTCCTGTTTCAGTAGCTGTTTTATTTTACAATAAAGATGAGACTGGTGATTGTTGGAGTGCCTGTTCCAGGAATCTAGGGCGGGCTAAAGCCCTAGATTCGGAACTAAGTTCGCAATAGGTCGTTCCGACCTTTGCTTACTTATAGATTTCGTCTACAATTCCGTACTTCTTGGCTTCTTGGGCGTCCATGAACATGTCTCGGTCGACGTCACTTTCGACTTTAGACAGTTTTTGGCCGGTGGCTTTGGCGAGCATTTTGTTGAGTCGCTCTCTTGTCTTGAGGATATGCTTGGCGGTGATATCAATATCAGATGCTTGTCCGTAGGCTCCGCCTGACGGCTGGTGAATCATTACCTCAGCGTTGGGGAGAATGAACCGCTTGCCCTTGGCTCCTTGAGACAGGATAAGTGAACCCATTGAGGCGGCGAGACCAACGCACGCGGTAGCGACGTCGGGTTTGATGTGGTGCATGGTGTCGATGATGGACAGTCCCGCAGTCACACTTCCTCCGGGTGAGTTTACGTAGACAGTGATGTCTTTTTTCGGGTCTTCAGCTTCAAGGAAGAGTAACTGAGCGACTACTAAGTTCGCCATATGATCTTCGATCGGACCAGTGATGAAGATGATGCGTTCTTTAAGTAGTCTGGAGAAGATATCAAAAGAGCGTTCTCCACCAACGGTTTTTTCAATCACCATTGGCACGAGGTAGTTTTGTTCGTTGTTTGTGTATTCAGATTTCATAATTTTTCGGTTAGCCAAGTGCAGTTTCCTGCTACGGTGTATCGTAGCAGAAATGAGATAAAGAAAACAGCTGACCAGAATAGGTCAGCTGTTTTCTTGTAACATGGGTTACTTACTCTCCAATCCCTTCATCACTTCTTCGTTTAAGAGGACCGAGGCAACGTAGAGGCGCACTCGGTGCTCGTCAGCGTCTTTGAATCGTTCCATCAGTTCTTTGGTCTGTTCGTTTACTTTTTCAGCGTCTGGCACCAACTCTTCTTTCTTGGCGATTTCGTTCAAGAGAAGTTGTAGTTGGGCTCGTTTCTCAGCTGATGGCTTCCACTCAGCTGCGAGTTCCTCTTTGGTCTTCTTGATGTGCGCGAGATAGTCGTCCATCTTGAGCTCTGAGCGCTTGAGATCGTCTTCCATTTGCGCGAACATCTGGTTGATTTCTGAGTCGATGAGAATCTTCGGTAATGTCATCTCTGTCTTGTCGATAATTGCATCGGTGATGTCTGCTCGGTGCTTGGCGGCGTTGTTTTGTTTCTTCTCAGATTCGATGTGAGTACGAAGCTTGGCTTTGAAGTCAGCAACTGACTCAAATTGACCCGGCTGACCAAGCGCTTTGACTGACTCGTCGGTCAGCTCTGGTAGCGGAGCATCTTTGTCTTCTGCGACTTTCTTCTCAACCGACTCTGGAGTAGGAAGAGTGGCTGCTTCGGCGTCGGCCTCTTCTTTTGATTGTTCAGAGATTTCTTGCATCCGCTCGTAGGCGCGCTTTTGCTTCTGGATTTCTTTGGACTTTTCTTCTACTTCTTCATCTGTTACTTCGTCAGTTGGACGATTCTTGTTGATTTCTTGGGCAATCTTTTGGTAATCAGGCAGTTCAAATGTAGGAACGACAGCTACAATCGCAGTGAATTCTAGGTCATTGTCCGGTGCGAGCTTCTGCACTTCAATGCTTGGATGACCGATTGCTTCGATGTTGTGCTCAGTAATAATGTGCGGATATGAGTGCGCAATTGCTCGTTCAGCCATTTCTCCAAGAATGGTCATCTCCCCAAGATGTTTTTCTAGCACTGGTGTTGGTACGTTCCCTTTGCGGAAGCCATCGAGTTCAACGTTCTTGCCAAGAGCAACTAACGCGGCTTTACGCTCACTCAAGAGCTCAGCATATGGCAGGCTACCAGTGATTTTTACTTGAGAGTCGGGTAATTCTTCGACGGTAAAGGCGGTTTTGAAATCTACAGTGTGTGAATGTGACATAGTGGTCAGTAGTGTACGAAACCAAAGTGGGAATTGCAACCTATCCTCTTGATAATCAGCCTAAAAAGAAAACCGCCCTAATAAAATAGGGCGGGGTGGTCGGCCGGAGGTAGGACACTTCTTAATGCATTGGCCTACATGCACGGGTGTCATCATTCTCCGGCCAAGAGTCACACAATGTGACGGTTTACTCCCAGTTTGGGGCTGGGAGCGGTGGAGATTCACCACGGGGTCAGGTGGCGGTGTCGATAGCGCGCAGCATAATGCTTCTCCCTGGTTGGTTGCATCTGTTTTGAGTGTAGCAGAATAAATGTATATCTGTAAAGAAAACCAGTGTCAGCACATTTGTGCTGACACTGGTTTTTTTGTATTCAGTATTTATTACGGTTGCGTCTGGGTCTCTGCTTCCATCTCTGCGTCGATGGCTTGTATCTCAGAGTCCATTGCGTCGAGATTGGTCGACTCGAGATCAGCCTCGATGGCTGAGAGTTCGTCTGAAGTACTGACCGCTTGAGTGGTTTCTGTCTGCGCTTCAGCCGTAGTGCTTTCGGGTTCGTTGTTTTGCTCAGCTGTTGGTCGCTCAGCAACTGGAGCTGTCGGTGCCGGAGTACTCAGAGTCATGAACCAATAATACATTCCACCTAAGATAAGTACGAGAAGAATCGCGAGCGTAATTAGTAGGGGACCGTTGATGATGGATGATGATTCTGACCGAGGACGCGTACTTTGAACTACTGCGTTCTCTGGCATCTTCATCTTCTCGTTGGAGAAGTCAGGGGTTTGTACTTCGTTATTGTTTTCATTCATAATATATACGTTGTTAATTAGCTAGACACCTGGGCATTCTGCTGAGCCCGCGCTTCAAGTTGGGCTTCTTTCAAGAGAGAGATACTAGAGCGAAGCTCACTGTGGGCTGTCTTGATGAGATTTTTGATGGTTGAGAATTTAATTTTGAGTGTACTCCAGCCAGTACCAACATCTGCCGAGCTGAACGCTGTGTAGACATCTGCATCAATGTCACTGATTTCGGCCATAGCGCCATCAAGTGAGAGTCGTGCTGAAGCCAGCGCTGCAGCGCTCGCGGTAGTATTTACTCCGCCTGCATTTACTTTCTTAATTCTTGATTCAAGCCGATTGGAAATATTTTGTAGTCGGTTGATGACTGCCTCCATCCGATTACTCATATTGGCCGAGAGGTTGGTGACACGTTCTTGTGCGCGAGCCTGGAGAGCTGCTTTGTTCTGTGCGACTTGGGCTTGAGCTTCTACACGATTCTGGGCGGTTGAAGCGGTCAACTCTTCAGTTAAGGTTGCTCGGTCGGCTGCAGTATTGGCCCGGGCCTCAGCCTGAGCATCAGTTTCCATTGAAGTAGTTGCTTGCGCTTCCACAGAGAGATCAGCTTCAGTTTCTTGGGCGTGTACCTGGTAAGCGAAAAGTATCCCCAGTCCAACAATTGTGGCTATGGTACACACGGTAATAAAAGAACGAGAAATAACGGCTGTCATATAAAGCTTTAAATAATTACTATTTGGTTAGTTCTTATAGTATAGCGCCACCAAGGTTTTCACCCAACGTTTTGTGCCCACATATTTGCGAAGGCATATAAAAGCGCCCATTTTAGTGGGCGCTTTTAGTCATTGTATAATCTGTAGTAATTGCTATACCTTCAGGCTGGGAAGAATTTGTTTCTTGCGAGAGACAATACCCGGCAGTACTTCAGTATCAGATTCCACGGTGACAGAGAATGATTTCTCAATAATATCTTTCACTGTGTCATTGTAAGTAAGCACCGTAGCTTCTTCTTTGAGAATATCAACGATAAAGAAGAGTACTTCGTCTACATCGCTTTCCTCCGCTATAATTTCTTTGATTGCGCTCACAATACCGTCTTTTCGTTCCAGCACTGACTGCGGGTCGGTTGTCTCTACGACTGAGATGCGCAGATTCATATCGCTGACTAGAGTCTTCTTGCTATCGAGCTTGATAAGGCCTGAGTCGGAGAAGCTCGATACGTCACTCTTGGCAGCGAACATTTCGTTCGCGTACTGAGTAATATCAACATCGAGTTGCTCAGCTAACTTCTGCGCGATGTCTTTGTCTTGCGGAGTAGTGGTTGGACTGCGGAAGGCAAGCGTGTCGGAAAGAATACAAGACAGTAGAATACCAGCGATGTGCTCAGGGAGTTCTTCGTCTCCAATCAGGTCGTAGATAACACTCGCGGTAGAAGCCAGAGCCCGTAGAGTGATATCGATAGGACCTTGTGTTGTTAATCCACCGACCAGTTTGTGATGGTCAATGATTTGGATAATGTCTGCTTTGTTGATGTTGGAGAACAGCTCTTGGGGATTATTGGTGTCAACAATCACTACCGAGTCATCTTCTGAGACCGACTCTAATAGCTTTGGTGTTTCCACCTGAAATCGACTCAAAACAAATTCTGTCTCTTTATTTAATTCCCCCAGTACGTACGGAGTTGCCTCAACCGCTGTGTGGTTACTCAAATACCAGGCCCATACAATAGCTGAACCAACACAGTCAGTGTCAGGAGAAATGTGTCCAAAAACTTTAATCATAGAAATTCGCTCTTAAAAAGTAATGCGCCAATGGTAGCGCAGAATTGAGGAGAGGGGAAGATAATGTTGACAATACTACTTATATATAGCATTATGCTAAGTAGAGAAATGTCATGAAATAGGAAAACGGAGAACTGACAATGATGTATGAGTCCTACGCACGGTTGCTGGTTGCTGTATATCACCATCCAAAACATCATATCGAGAAGATTGCAGGCGAACTCCGGTTGGAGGACGTAATAGCTGTCGATAAAGCGATTGCTGATTTGAGTAAAATTGACCGACAGTTTGCTGTGCGGTTTCCAATCATCATACAAAAGTCGTTTGGTATTGACTGCAAAAAAATGACTCTTGAAGAAATCGGACGATCACTTGAGAAAGTGATTACTGGTGATCGAGTACGTCAGCTGAAAGCAGATGCCCTGCGACTGATGAGAAAAAATGATCACATGAGACCATTAGTTGTCTATCTGGCAGAACAGGGCTTGAAGGGGAGGTATTCTAATCAAACTCTCAGTCTGATTTCACCAGAGCAAACGCAGTCTTTGCAAGTGGCGACGTTCAAGAAACAGCCAGCTGGCACATTTCTATTCGACCACTTTCCGGGCTGTAGCTTCGAAAATCCTTGTCCGACTTGTCAGGCAAAAGTTGTTCTTTCAAATGCGTCTCTGTTTGATGTAGTCATCGAATTTGCTGAACTCTGGCAAGAAGGACACAAAACAAGCTGGAAGTCGGTCTCAGTTGATACGTTTGATTTTTCAGTTCGAACTGCTAATTGTTTAAAAAACGAAAGAATTACTACTCTTGGCGAGTTGGTTCAGAAGTCTGAGAAAGAGTTATTACGGACACCGAACTTTGGACAGAAATGTCTCAATGAGTTGAAGGCTAAACTAACGGAACTCGGTTTGAACTTAAGAGATTCTTAAGTTCTCGTTGCTTGTGGTAAAGAAAAGCGCCGGAACCTAATTGGGTTTCCGGCGCTCTTTTTATTTTATTTGATTATTTAGAACCTCCTTCCGGTGGAGTGGTTTCTTCTTCGACAATTGCATTGTCTGCCGTTGGTTCTGAAGGGAGTCCAGAAGTGAGGTCACTATCTGAGTCCATGTCAGCCACTTCCACCTTGGCTTCTCCGAGTGAGTTATCTCCATCTTCAGCGTCAGCCAGCTGTTGTTCAGCTTCTTCTGGGGTGTCGACTTCGTTTTCTTCAAATGCGCCATACGCGTCTCGATCTTGTGTCTCGTCAGTATCTTTGAGTACCTCTTCGATGTCAGGCTTGGTTGTTGTGCCGTCGTCGTTGGCGAGGGTGGCATCATCGACGCCAACTTCTGAGTCAGCTGGTGCTTCAAGCGTGCTAGATCCGTCGGCATCTGCTTCGGCTAAATCTTCTCCAGTAGCGGCTGATACGATGTCGATTTTCCAACCGGTGAGTTTCGCAGCCAGGCGGACGTTCTGTCCTCCGCGACCGATAGCAAGTGATTGCTGGTCGCTCGCTACTTCGGCAATTGCGTGGCCACGGTCACCCTTCTCTTCGTCTGGCTCAGTCTCGATACGGATTTCTAGTACCTGTGCTGGTGAGAGGGCGTCCTCGAGGAACTCAACGGTCTCAGGTGACCATTCAATGATGTCGATTTTTTCGCCACCGAGTTCACTCATGACAGTTGATACTCGTACTCCGCGTTGTCCCACGAGCGACCCAACTGGGTCGATGTGCTCATCTACGGCGTGCACCGCAATCTTAGAGCGTGCGCCAGCTTCTCGAGCGACGGCTTTTACTTCGACTGCGCCAGATTGCAATTCTGGACACTCAATTTCAAAGAGAGCAACCAAGAAGTCTGGATGAGCTCGTGAGAGTTTCAGGAAAATCCCGCGTGGTGTTTCTTCTACTGCGAGCAAGACTGCGCGTAATCGTTCACCAGCCTTGAATCGTTCTCCAGGAATTTGTTCTTCGTACGGCATAATAGCAGTCACTCGGCCGAGGTCTACGTAGAGATTTCCACGCTCAAACCGTTGTACGTGTCCGATAACAATGTCGCCTGCTTTTGAACCAAACTCTGCCAGGGCTGATTCTTTTTCTGCTTCGCGAATTTTCTGCATGATTACTTGCTTGGCAGTTTGCGCAGCGATTCGGCCGAAGTCATCTTTTGGCTCTAGGGGGAAGATGAGTTCTTCATTTAATTCCACACCTTTTTTAATCATCTTGGCAGTGCCAATCATGATGTGTTTTTCTTCGTCAAAGCGTACCTTTTTCTCCGCCTCTTCATCTGCAGATTCTTCTTCCTCAACCTCGATTGGTTCACCATCCTCATCAAGCTCAGGTTCTGGCTTGAGCATAGTTTCATCGACGACAATTTTGATTTGGTTGAAGTTTGTCGTTCCCGTATCCATATCGAATTCACACGTGATGATTTGTCCACGCTTCCCGAATTCTTTTTTGTAGGCAGTTGCCAATGATTGCTCGATAGCATCAAGCATTTTTTCGCGAGAAATCCCGCGCTCTTCTTCCATTTCAGTTAAGACTGAGTTGATTACTTTTAGGTCAAACATATATTTATTTAATTGTATTATCGGATGATTTTACTCATCCAGTCGTTATGTAATTGTCTTCTTTTTACTGCTTCTTTGACGAAAGACTGCCCGGCTTTGTCAGCCGAGCAGTCAATAACAGTTAGCAAAAGTATACGCTGTGGTGGATTGAAAGTCAAAAGCAAATACAGCTTTGAATGATCGGGTGAGTGCGGGGGGATATTTTGTTTTGTGGGTAATGATAGCGTCCGCAAACCTCCGCTACCGACAGAGACTCAGCAATTTCGCCCCGTTAGGGCAGCAAATGCTTCGCAACTGTGGGTGGTGGGGGTTTGCTTGGTAATTAATTATGAAAAATAAAGCCCCGCTGGATTGGCGGGGCTTTGGAGGGTGAATTTATTCGTAGTCTACCGGAAAATCGTATTTTTCCTGCGGATAAAGAAAATAGTTCTCGTCAGGGGCAGAAAACTTCTCACCATTCTTGTAGACTGTCGCCATTACGCAACCCATCACTTTCTCGTAGGGACTTTTGACGATCTCTGAGCAGATGCTGAAAAGCGAGGCTCCAGCATCTGGCGAAACAACCTGCCACCGACCTGCTTTGATGTAGTGGCTTGCGTAAAATCTAACATCTTGCATGCTGGCAATTTGGTTCTGCCGATACTGGGAATGGATATTCCAAAAGCCAAAACCCAGCAAGAGAAGCAATGCGACACCTGCGAAGTAACGATATTTTTTCAGTAAAACAAGGAACGTATTCATGACAAACTCCAATTATTGCCTGATTTCTACTTGCTTATATTATACATACTTTAATCAAAAAGTCAATAAAACTGAGCCCAAGGCTGGGTATTTAGAACCTCTGTGGGGACTGCGCGCTCACAGAGGTTGGTGAACATCCGAGCAGGGGAGAAATACCTAATCCTGGGCGGCGTTTAACCTCGCATTTTCGCAGTTGTCACCGATATGTCTGTGGGCAGGATACCGGTGGAGAATTTCTAGGGTGTTATAATATAGACAAATGAGGTGGTACTTGTGAGTGCCTGTTCCAGGAATCGGCGGCGGGCTAAAGCCGCCGATTCGGAACTAAATTCGCAATAGTCGCTACGCTCGTTTGCTCATTCATCATTTATATGCGAATTCAAGATGGACAATTAAAACGCTTTATCCTTGATGCTGGTTTGATAACCAAGACGGATATTGCTAATGCTGAAAAAATCGCCAAGGATGAAAACCGCACCCTTAGCGAAGCCTTGATCTCTCATGGTCATATGACAGACGATGATATGCGTCGAATTGAATCATATGTACTGGGGATTCCTTTTGTCTCTCTCAAAGACATGAAGATTGAATTTGAGGTGCTAACACTCATTCCTGAGCCTGTCGCCCGGACACACAACATTATCGCCTACAAGAAGTCCGATGACTCGCTAGAAGTAGCAATGCTCGACACCGCAGACTTGCCAGCGATTGATTTTATTAAGAAGAAAGTAGGGCTAAAGATTAAGCCACGATTGACCGACACCGAGTCAATGCGGTTTGCGTTGCGGCAATACCAAAAGACTCTCAAAGATGAGTTTGGTGACCTCATCATGAAAGATGCAGCGGAGTTGAAGGTACTTTCAGAAGAAGGTTCTGAGGTCAGTGAAAAAGAACTCAAACAAATGGCCGAAGATTTGCCGGTGGTGCGTATCGTCGACACACTACTGCGACACGCCATCATCCAGGGCGCGTCGGATATTCATATTGAACCTATGGAGGAAGAGGTGCTGGTGCGTTACCGTATCGACGGTATCTTGTCTGACGCCATGAAGCTCCCGAAGATGGCAGCTGACAGCCTAGTCGCTCGACTTAAGGTACTCTCAAACCTAAAACTCGACCAGAAGCGTCTCCCACAAGACGGACGATTTAAGATGGAAATGGACGGCCAGAAGGTCGCCTTCCGGGTATCTATGCTTCCGGTGTTCTATGGCGAAAAGGTAGTGATGCGTTTGTTGCGAGAGAACCGTAGTGGCTTCAGTCTAGAAGGGATTGGATTCCATGGCAGTACACTTGAGCGTATCCATAGAGCAACTCGAGCGACCACCGGAATCATTCTCGTGACTGGTCCAACCGGGTCTGGTAAGTCGACGTCACTCTATACTGTGCTCGATATCCTCAATACCCCAGAGGTGAACATTTCTACCATCGAAGACCCTATCGAATACCAAATGCCTCGCGTGAATCAGTCACAAGTGAAGCCTGATATTGGGTTTACGTTTGCGGCTGGTCTGCGGTCGCTGATGCGCCAGGACCCGGACGTGATTATGGTGGGAGAGATTCGTGACGAAGAAACCGCCAGTCTGGCTATTAATGCTGCGCTGACTGGACACTTGGTGCTGGCAACTATTCACACCAACTCCGCTGCCGGAACCATCGCTCGATTGGTAGATATGGGAGCTGAGGAGTTCTTGCTCGTCTCAACCCTGCGCGTAGCCATCGGCCAGCGACTCGTGCGGAAGCTCTCAGACGACAAACTCCCTTACACTCTCACCAAAGCTGAGAAATCTGAATTGGGAGAAAAAGTTGATCTAGATCTAGTGTTGAAAAATCTGATTGAAGAAGGGGTGGTAAAAAAGGACGCTACCTGGAACGATATCCCTTTTTATCATCCCAAAGAAAAAGGCATGACAGCTGACGGATTCAAAGGTCGAATGGGTATTCATGAAGTGCTTGAAATGTCTCCAGCCCTAAAAGATATGATTATGAGTGGCAAGACCGGAGATGATGTGAATGCACAAGCGCGCAAAGAAGGCATGCTCACGATGATCGAGGACGGGATATTTAAAGCTGCTCAAGGAATGACCAGTATCGAAGAAGTACTGCGCGTAATCAACGAATAGTCAGCCATGGCAAAATTTACTTACCAAGGAGAAGACAGTAACGGCAAAAAAATCACCAACACTATTGAAGCTGAAGATAGATTCGGCGTCTACGCCGTCGCGCGTAACTTGGGACACACGGTGTCGAGTGTAGAAATAACCACCGGGTTTGATTTCAAGCGACTATTCAATGTAGAAAAAATCAACTACATGTTGAGTCGGGTGAAAGCTGACGAGCTTACTATGTCTACTCGCAACGTCGGCTCGATGCTCAAAGCTGGTCTTACTATCTCGCGCGCTCTTTCGGTAGTGGAGCGGCAGAGTACTAACCCAAAACTCAGAGGAGTCTTGCAAAGAATCGTTGAGCGTATTAACCAAGGAGAGCAATTCAACGAAACCCTCAAAGAGTTTCCAGAAGTCTTCAACGATTTATATATTGCGATGGTGCGTGCTGGAGAAGAGAGTGGAAGTCTAGCTGAATCACTGCAGACCCTGGCCATTCAGATGGAGCGCTCTAACACCCTGATGAAGAAAATCAAAGGTGCGATGATTTATCCAGTCATCGTGCTGACAGTGATGGTAGTGATTGGTATTTTGATGATGATTTATGTAATGCCTCAGATCACTGGAGTATTCAAAGGGATGCAGATGGACTTGCCGGCTACTACCAAGTTCCTAATCTTGGTGAGTGATTTCATGGTCAACTACACGTTGTTTGTGTTGGCCGGAATGATTGGTGGAATTGTGGGATTTATTTATTTCCTAAAAACCAAAGCTGGCAAATACACGACGTCTTGGCTTATTCCCAAACTTCCTATTATTGGAAAACTAGCTAAAGAAACCAACTCAGCCCGTACAGCGCGCACACTGTCTTCGCTTCTTGGTTCTGGAGTAGACGTACTACAATCAATTCAGATTACCGAAGAAGTCCTGCAAAACGTCTTCTACAAAAAAATCCTCCGTGAAGCAGCGCAGCGGGTAGAAAAAGGAACCGCGCTGTCAGAAGTATTTATCGAACGCAAGGACCTCTACCCGATTCTGGTTGGTGAGATGATTATGGTGGGGGAAGAGACCGGGCAAATTGCGGGAATGCTCGGTGAGTTGGCGATATTCTACGAAACTGAAGTCGAGCGCAAAACCAAAGACCTCTCCACTATTATTGAACCGCTCTTGATGGTGGTTATTGGAGCCTCGGTAGGATTCTTAGCTCTAGCTCTCATCGCACCTATTTATTCAATTTCAGATGGACTCAAATAATATGCGTCACCCACGACACGCGCAGTCAGGATTCTCATTTGTGGAAATTATCATTGTGTCCGCTCTGTCGGCGATGGTCTTTGGAGCACTGTTCTCTTCATTTCAATATACTCTTGCGTTGATTAGCGACAGTCGAGCGAAGCTTTCAGCCTTGTCAGTTGCAAACGACCGAATGGAATATTTTCGGTCTCTGCCGTACGATGCCGTGGGTACCATTTCTGGAATTCCACCCGGTACTATTCCTCAGAATAGTACGACCACACTCAACGGTATTCAGTTCGCTGAACGAGTGTTGGTAGAGTATGTAGACGACCCAGCTGATGGACAAGACACGGCAACTTCAACCGACTCAAACCTTATTCCAGCTGACTACAAACGAATAAAAGTAGAATATACTTGGGACATCGGCAATGGTACCAGTAGTATTGCATTGATTAGTAACATTGTTCCTCGTTCAGTTGAGACAACTGCCGGCGGAGGTACAGCTCGTATTAATGTGATAGACGCCAACTCAATGTTGCTACCGGGAGCTACGGTACGCTTGGTTAACGAAACCACCACCTCCACAATTGATGTGACTCGAGTAACAGACGCATCTGGGGCAGCTCTCTTCTCTGGAGCTCCAGCAGGAAGTGAGTACGAGGTCATTGTCACAGCCAATCTAGGAGGAAATCAGTACTCGACCACTGGTACCTACAAAGCGACCACTTCAAACCCAAACCCGACTGTCGCTCCCTTTGCGGTACTTGAAGCTGATGTATCCACACTCACCTTTCAGATTGGTGAGTTGAGTGATTTAGATATTTCCACTTATAGTGCAATTACCGAAGGTTCAATGCGCGAGACATTCGCCAACTTGTTATCTGTAGCGTCATCGACAAAAATAGAATCAGTTGGGGGCTCTGCTCGACTTATCAATACTGCTGGAACATACGTTTCAAACGGTATTGTGTATACGCAGATTATTACTCCCACACCACTTTTTAATTGGGAGAAAGTGCGCATTGCTGCAGATGTGCCCGCCGGGACCGACTTCATTGCTCGTTTGTACACTGGTGTAGGAGCCGGTCCATTTACCCTAGTGCCAGATTCTGAATTGACTGGAAACAACACTGGATTCTCAGATACCTTGATAGATATTTCATCAATAGATATCTTAGCGTATCCGTCATTAACCCTCGGTATAACTCTTAATACTTCTAACACCTCAGTATCTCCAGGTATTGATGAGGTGGATGTGTTTTATACCCAGAGTCAGACAACACTGCCTCCGGCAACATTCAATTTATCAGGTACAAAGACGATTGGAACTGATGCGGGAGCGGCGCCAATTCTTAAATACAACGCTCCCTTCACTACTGATTCTACTGGGAGGTATCGAGCAAACGACATCGAATTTGATTTATATACAATTAGTAGTTTAACTGGGCGGGATATCGCTAGTGCCTGCTCTGCTCATCCGATAACTCTTGAGGCAGGAGAAAATCAAGATGTTGAGTTGGTATTTGTGCCAGATCAAGCAAGTACTGCGCGAATACAAGTAGTGGACTCGCTTGGACGTGCTCTCCCTGGAGCTTCGGTTACTCTCAATCGTCCTGGGTATACACAAACTATAGATACCGGGGTGTGTGGTCAGGCATTCTTCGCTGGAGGAGTTAGTGATGCAAATGATTATGAGTTGCAGGTATCTGTTATCGGCTACGTCACCCAAACTCTTGATCCGTTTGAAGTTAATGGAGATACGGTGCATACGGTTGTGATGCCCCTATAAATAACATGAAACTACCAGCAACACCAAAGCTCGGCATGACACTCATCGAAACGATGGTGGTGATTGGTATCTACACTATTCTCATCATGGCTATTACTGCTAGTATCACGTCTTTGTATAAAACCAACTCTTACGCCTTAGGGCAGGCCAATGAGGTAGACAACGCACGGCGCGGAATGACTCAGTGGAACCGAGACGCCAAAGAAATGACTACCGCCGAAGATGGAAGCTTCCCGCTGGCAAGAATTGAAGAACACACATTGGGATATTATAGTGACACTGACCAGGACCAGAGCGTGGAATATGTAGAGTACATTCTCGCTTCAACTACGTTGACCAAATACACATACAACGCTACTGGAACTCCTGCAGTCTATAACTTCACTGCTCCTGACTCGACACAAACATTGTCTTTGTTCGTGCAGAACATCAATCAAGCAACTTCCACTTTTTTCTACTTTGACGAGTCTGGGACAGCTTTAAGCTCAACTTCACCGCTGGTTGATGTAAAATATATTAAAGCGCAAATCATTGTGAACATCGACCCGTTTCGCTCGCCAGGTGAATTTATGCTTCGTTCGAGTATTGCCCCCAGGAACCTTAAAGAAAACTTATAACCAATGAATACCCACTTCACAAAACATAAACAACACAGTGCCGGATTCTTGCTGATTTTGGTATTGGTGATGGGGAGTATTTTCTTATTTATCATAAGTTCATTTATCGGGTACGTGGTTACTCAAAACCAAGTGGTGAACTTCAGGCACGAACAACAACGCGCAACTGAGATTGCCGAGGCCGGACTAAATTACTATCGCTGGTACCTTGCACACTTTCCTGGTGATGTTACCAATGGCACTGGGTTGCCTGGACCGTACGTTCACGAGTACAAAGACCCGGAGGGGGGAGCAATTGGAGAGTTCTCATTAGAGGTAGCGAGTAGTACCTATTGTGGAGCTATCGACTCAATAAATATTACTTCCACAGCATTTACTTACGTCGACCCATCAGCTGTGGCGAGTATCAGCGCAACTTACCGGCGTCCAACTGTTGCTGATTATTCTTTTGTGATTAACTCCGGCGTGTGGTTTGGTGCCTCACGTACTATTACTGGACCAGTGCACGGGAACCAAGGGCTCAAAATGGACGCTGCTCACAATTCGTTGGTGGGGAGTGGTCAAGCAACCTTTGACTGCACAAGTTCTTATGGTTGTAATCCTACCCAGTATGGAGTAGATGGAGTGTTTACGCAGAGTGGTCTAGCTACTCCGAGCTTGTTTCAGTTCCCAGTGTCGCCGATTGATTTTGCCGGTATCACGCTCGACTTGGCGGATATCAAAGACAAAGCGCAGAATAACGGGGGAATATTCTACGGCCCAACCTGGGGCTATGGATATCGAGTTGTGTTTAATAATAACGACACTATTGATGTATATCGGGTGACTGGTACTGATGACTATTATTCCTACAGTGCCTCAGATGGATATCACTACGGGGAAAGAAACGTGATTACAAGTCAAACAATGCTAGCAAACGATCAGCCAATTGATCCCCAGTGCCCGGTACTCTTTTTTGAAGATAAAACCTGGATAGAAGGCAGAGTGAACCAGAAAGTTGCTATTGCTGCGGCTGATTTGAGCTCTGGAGCGCAGACCAATATCGTTATCAACGACAATCTTGATTATGGCTCCAGTCCTGATGCGGGATTACTGGCCATTGCTGAAGATGATATCGATATTGGGTTAGTTGTGCCTAATAATATGACAGTTAACGGAATCTATATCGCGCAGAATGGACGTTTCGGCAGGAATGAATATTTTACCTACTATTTAAAAAGTTCACTTGATCCATACGTAGTACAAAATAGTCTTACCCGATTAGGAACAGTGGTTTCTAACGGCCGAACCGGGACAGCGTGGATCAATACATTAACAGGTGCTACAGTGTCTGGATTTTTGATTCGAGATACATCTTTTGACCTGAATCAGGTGACGAATCCGCCCCCGCTGACTCCGCGAACATCAGACGTATACGAATTTGATGATTGGCGACAAGACGGGTAAACGAAAAAGCGATAGGCCCTGCCTATCGCTTTTTTTGTGCGTGATATACTTTTAAAATATGAAAAAATCCAATCCGTTGATAGTAGGGAACTGGAAATTAAATCCAGTGACTCAGGTAGATGCTGTGGCGTTAGCTACCGAGGTAGTGAAGAAGATGAAAAAAGTTGAAGGAGTACATGTGGCAATTGCTCCACCGTATCCGTACTTGATTCCAGTGGAAAAGAAAACCGCGAACTCCTTGGTTGGACTCAGCGCACAAGACGTGTCGACTGTAAATATGGGAGCGAGTACTGGTGAGGTGTCGATTCTGCAGCTCAAAGATATTGGCTGTGAGTTCGTTATTCTTGGTCACTCAGAGCGACGAGCGATGGGAGAAAAAGATGATTCTATTCGAGCCAAGACAGAGCTGGTGCTCAAGCACCGCCTCACTCCAATTGTGTGTGTCGGAGAAAAAAAGCGCGATGAGAAAGGCGACTATTTAGCCTTTGTTGAAGCTCAGCTCACGAGTTTGGCAACTGATTTAACCGCTCTACAAATCAAAAAGGTAGTGATAGCCTACGAACCTATCTGGGCCATCGGTACTGGGAAGACTGCGACTGTAGATGATGTCAAAGAAATGCAGATATTTATTGAGAGCGTGCTCGCGAAGCTGTATGACCGCAAGACCGCAAACTCTGTTCGATTGCTCTACGGTGGTTCAGTCAAGCCACACAACTCAGCGACCCTTCAAGCAGGAGGTGGCATGAACGGATTTTTGGTTGGAGGAGCCAGTCTCAAAGCAGAAGACTTCACCGAGATTATTACTCAATCAATCGCTTAGGTATGAATAAAATTACTGACGTCACTGACCTTAAAGGAAAATACGTGCTCATTCGCTCGTCACTAAATATCCCCCTTGAAGACGGAGCGGTACGAAATAGCTTTCGGATTAACCGAGCTCTTCCCACACTGCGCTACCTGCACGAAGCAGGAGCCCGAGTAATTGTCTTGAGTCACCTTGGGCGTAAGCCAGAAGAGAGCCTCAAACCAGTATTTACCGAACTAGAGAAAAGTCTGCCGGTGCATTGGGGTGGGCTCGTAACTGGTGATGAGTTCAAGCAACGTCGTGAGTTACTCGCAGATGGAGATATATTGCTGGCTGAGAACCTGAGGCAAGATGAGCGAGAAGTAGCCAACGACCCGCAGTTTGTAGAATACCTGGCCAGTCTGGGAGAGCTGTATGTAAATGATGCATTCGCTGAAGCACACCGTGAACATGCTTCTACATTTGGCTTGGCTCAGAAACTGCCAGCGTATGTCGGCCTGACACTCGAAGAAGAGATCACCGAGTTGAGTAAAGTAATGAAGCCAGAATCACCGTCGTTGTTTCTTCTTGGGGGCGCGAAGTTTGAAACCAAAATGCCGCTGGTAGAGAAGTACCTTGAATTGTACGATCACGTGTTCATTGCTGGAGCATTGATGAATGATATTTTTAAAGCCAAAGGATACGAAGTAGGGAAGTCTCTGGTGTCAGATGTATCGCTTGCCGGGTCTCCGCTTCTAGATAATCCTAAACTCATCATTCCAATTGACGTAGTTGTAGATGGTCCAGACGGACAGGTGGTAAAAAATCCTGACCAAGTATTGCCAGAAGAAAACATCATGGATGTTGGCCCCATGACCGTTGCTATGTTGGTGACGTATATCGAAAAAGCCAAGTCAATTCTCTGGAACGGTCCATTTGGTGCGTACGACATGGGCTACACACAAAGCACCGAAGAAACTGCTAAGCATATTGCTCAAGCTGATGCTTTCTCAGTTATCGGTGGCGGTGACACAGTAGCCGCTATCGAAAAACTTGAACTCAACGACCAGTTTGGATTTGTATCTATTGGTGGCGGTGCGATGTTATCTTTTCTTGAGAAGGGCACTACTTCAGTTATTGATTGTTTGAAATAGCCTGCCAAAAAAGGAATAACAAAATCCCGCTTGGCGGGATTTTGTTATTCTTCAATCTGTGCTTCAAGAGTCGATTGGATTCTCGCTGCAGCTAAGGTAAGTTCCTCATCGGACGCTTCTGTTTGATTTGGCAAGAGTGCTCCTAGCGGTTCATCTTCTGAAACCATTGGATACAACTTGATGTGGGCGTGCGGTACTTCAAACCCTTCGACTACCACACAGGTGCGTTTGGTCTGATAGACGTCATCGAGTGCTTTGACTACTATCTTAGCGATCGCACACAGGTGCAGATATATTTCATCTGGTGTATCAAAAAGATAGTCAATTTCTTCTTTAGGCACAACGATAGTCTGTCCAGCTACGACGGGAAACTTATCAAGGAAGACAGCACAGACGTCATCTTCGTAAATAAAGAATCCAGGAATCTCCCGGTTGATGATTTTGGTGAAAATAGTGCTCATATAGCGATAATGGTATCATACAAAAATCGTATGAATACCTACGTATTTCCCGAAGTAAACAACAAAGAACTACTGCTTGAGCGTGAGCCACCATTGTTGAATCAACTTCTGCGCAGTCGCGGTATAGAAACCACTAAGGAAGCAGAGGCTTTCTTGCTTCCAGAGTATGACTCGCAACTACATTCCCCGCTATTGCTCAACGACATGGAAGCTGCGTGCTCCCGAGTTGAAACAGCCATTAAGAACCAAGAGCAGATCGCTATTTTTAGTGACTATGACTGCGATGGTATTCCTGGCGCGGTAGTACTGTTTGATTTCTTCACCGCTATCAAACATAGCCAGTTTCAAAACTACATTCCGCATCGTCACTATGAAGGATTCGGTTTGAGTAATACAGCCATCGACTCACTCGCTAAGGACGGCGTAACTCTCATCATTACGATTGATTGTGGCACCGCAAATGTGGCTGAAGTGGTCTATGCCAAGAGCCAAGGAATTGATGTAATTATCACTGATCATCACGAACCAGAGTCAAAACTGCCTGATGCGATAGCGGTAGTGAACCCCAAGTTAGGAGAATATCCGTTTACTGATTTATGCGGTACGGCAGTGGCATTCAAACTCGCTCAAATGTTGCTGGAGCGGGGTGAGTACGGACTGACTCCAGGTTGGGAAAAATGGTGGTTGGATATGGTCGGGATTGCTACCATCGCTGACATGGTGCCGCTGGTGGGGGAGAACAGAGTTTTTGCTCATTTTGGATTACAGGTACTGCGTAAGTCTCGACGTCCTGGACTTCAGCAACTTCTAAAGAAAGCTAAAGCCAGCCAACTCCACTTAACTGAAGACGACATTGGATTTACTATTGGCCCACGTATCAACGCCGCTTCTCGAATGGATACTCCTGAAGATGCGTTTTATATGCTGTCAGAAACCGACCTGGTAAAAGCTAGCGCGCGGGTTGAGCACTTGGAAGAATTAAATACCAAGCGTAAATCAATGGTTGCACAAATGACCAAAGAGTTACACAAAAGACTTGAGCAGGTGATTGACCTACCCGCGGTGCTTGTTTTTGGAAGTCCTGATTGGCGACCATCACTGGTCGGATTAGCCGCGAGTAAATTAGCCGAAGAGTATAATAGACCAGCTTTTATTTGGGGGACTGATGGGAATGGTGTCTACAAAGGTTCATGTCGTTCTGGCGGAGATGTCAGTGTCGTGACGCTTATGCAAGCGACTCCAGATGTGTTCTTGGAGTACGGCGGTCACCACGTTGCTGGTGGTTTCTCCGTCAAAGACGCTGATATATTTTCTTTTGGAGAAAAATTAAACACTGCAATGGAGCAGTTAGGAAATGAAGCAGTAGTAGCCCAAGCGACCGAGATAGACGCGGTTATTACTCCGGAGGAAGTAAATCCGTTTTTAATCCAACAACTAAATAAACTCGCTCCATTTGGAATGGGAAACAAAAAGCCACTGTTTGCCTTTCGTGATGTTACCGCATCAACCGTAGAAGCGTTTGGGAAGACCAAAGAGCATACCAAAATTATCTATGGCACAGAGAATGGACAACTCGAAGCCATCGCCTTTTTTCAACTACCAGAAGGATTCACCAAGTCCCCCAAGGCCGATGTGCCACACACTCTCATCGGTCATGTAGAACAGTCTTTTTTTATGGGAAGA
>Ga0209309_10000445_pt1 | contig 49542 bp, 46 predicted proteins | sample COGITO_mtgs_1204_2_FD_184807 | JGI IMG/M metagenome (GOLD analysis project Ga0209309, IMG submission 184807) | Pelagic marine microbial communities from North Sea - COGITO_mtgs_120412 (SPAdes) (version 2) | ecosystem: Environmental > Aquatic > Marine > Epipelagic ... | reverse complement strand
AAGCGGCGGGTGTGAGTATGCGCAGGTGCCGGCAGTACACACGCAGGTGACGTGAGTATGACTCCATACTCAACAACAGAAGCAGTGCGCGCTGGGCTTGGTATAGCACCGAGTCGCGCGACACCGGTGTGAGTGGGTCACTCAGAAGCTGGTTCAGCCGGTATTGCGACAAGTCAGCAACGGCCGGCGGGAAGCTGAGCTGAGCCGGTACCAGCTCAGCTGAGACAATATCTGCAAAAGTGAGCGGGCACGGGGTCTTTGTGATGGGCATGAGTAACTCCTTTCAAGAGTCTGGTTACTTTTCTAAAAGAAACCATACCACAGATTTGAGTAAAAGCTAGTCACTATTGCAAGGTTGCGGAGACCTCTCCTCCGTACGGTTTATCGTCTCGCTCACGTCACTCTCCTTGGTTCTACAGCGTATTGCATGAGAACTTGCTAACTACTTAAAAAGTTGACTGTGATTTCCGATACTTACCAGCGTCAGCAGTAAAACGTCCTTTTCTTTTTGATAGATGAGTAGAATATCAGGTGCGAGATGGCACTTGCGAAAAGCCTTTAGACCTCCAGTGAGTTGGTGATCTTTGTAGTGCATAGCAATTTTTTCATTGTTTGCCAATGCATTCACGACCGTTGCGAAAATAACCTCATCAAACTTCTCGTGACGGTGTATCCGTTTGTAGGCTTTCTTGAACCGGGTAGAGCGAATAACCGTATAGCGCATGGCATTATTCACTGTTTAGACCCGCCATCAGCTCATCAACTGAAGAAAACCGTTGGCCGTTCTTCTTGGCCTCTTCTGCTTCGGCCAGAATGGCTTTCTCTTGGGCTAGAGTGAACCCGTTTTCGGTGAGAATTTCGAACGGAATTCCTTGTCGATTGATAACGTTGATGAGAAATAACTTCACTGCGGTGGACATGTCTAAACCAAGCTCCTCAAGAGTTTTGCGAGCAGCAATCTTAGTCTTGGAGTCGATGCGAATTTGAATAGTGTCTTGTTTGTTCATATCTTAATAGTAACAATTGTAGTGACAATGTCAATACAATTGACACACATTCTATACATCCAAACTACTCTCCTTTATTACGGCGTGGGGTGAGGTAGGTGAATAAGAGGGTGAGGAGAATGATGATGGCGAGGCCGACGTAGGAGAGGCGTTGGGTGCGGGTGGGACTACTGGTGACTGATGAGGCCTGGATGGAGACACTAGGCGGAATGGAATTGGTGAATTCTGCTGAGTCTATCGTTGTCTCTTCTTCTACTGGCTCTGGCGCCGGTGCTTGGACGCGCTTGGGCGTAGTGGGTGCCTTATAGGTGACTCTCGATGGGGTGTAGGTGTTGGTGATGCCAGAAGTGAATGTAGTGAGCGACTGAGGCGGAGTACTTGCGAGTACTATTTGGTTGGCAGTAGCAGGAATGTTGGTGGCAACTTGCTGACCCTGGGTGTCGTAAGCGGCTATCATGACGTTGTTGGAATTGGTGAGTGTGGTGCGTGGGAGGGTGATGGTTTGGTTCGGCAGGATAAGGGAGTATTTCGGGAAGGTGAAAGTGTCGTGTGCCACTACCGTGTAGCCAGAGATGTCTACCTCGTAGGGTGAGTCATTGTTGAGTTGGATATCACCGTTGGCGTTTTTGCTCAGAGACAGCTCTACTGGCAGAATAGTAATTTGATGACGAGTGATTTGTTTTTGGCGTTTGTACTGGGCGTACAGAGTGACGATGTAGGTGCCGGGAAATTGGTAGCGGTGCGTAGTGTCCGCTGACTGTCCGGTATTCCCGTCACCAAAGTTCCACTGATACTCCAGCGAGTTGAGTAGGTCTTTACCGATACCGCTGGCTTCTGCCCGCAGAGGGATTGTCTGGTTGATATACCCGATGGACTGCGCGTCTATCGCTAGGTCGAGTGTCACGTCTGGGAGCGTGAGTCGGACAGTCTCAGCGTTACTACTGCCCTTGCTACGGGGAGATGATTGGGTTTGTTCTGGTTCGTCTGCGGTAGCGTCTGTCTTGTCCTCCTCTTTATCGACATCTTTCTTTTCCTCTTTAATTACTGTGCTCTGCGTGCTGTTGAGCGCTCCTGGAGTCGCTACGGCGGTTATCCAGCCTTTGCTGGTGTACTGAGCGGTTTCTTTGGTCGTGTTATCGCCACCAATTTGTTCCCAGCCATCTCCCCCACTGACTAAGTCCACCAGCTGACCCTGAGCAGTCTCTAGCCGAAGCGTTCCGCCAGTATTGGGCAGTGCACCGGTATAGATAAGGAACGCACTGCCAGCGACCGACTCGTCGCTGGTCCGCTCCAGGACCGCGTAGGAATTGGCCGATACGGTACCAGCCAACTCGATACTCAGATTGCGACCATCGCTGAGTATCCAGCCATCTACTGCTGTTGCTGGACCATCATTGTATAACTCTATCCATTCGTAGTTGGCCGAAGCGTCTGAGCCCATCCACGCGACTTCATTAATAAACACTGCTGCCTGGCTCACGCCAGGCAGCAGAATAACCGCCAGTAGTATACTCTGAACACTCCTATTGAAAAGGCGTTCGCTCTTGATCATTGTGTCGAAGCATTTTCTTAATTACTTGCGGGTCAATCGAGTCAGACGGTTCTGTCGGCTTGGGTGCCTTGGCTTGTCCAACATCTACCCCAGTATGACGGGGAGAGAAGATATTAGAGGCTGGAGAAGTAGTGACTGATGGTGGGGCTGGGGTCTGGACTGAGGCTGGTGCTGGTGCTGGTGCAGGAGTTGGTTCTGGTTTTGCTTCTGGAGCCGGAGCTGGTGTGGACGCAGATTTTACTTCTGGCGCTGGAGTGGGAGCTGGCTTGGAAGCTGTTTCTTCTGGCGTTTGTTGCTTCACTTGCTTGAGTACATCAGCCAGCGCTGACTTGAGGTCGCTCACTGGTGGATTTTTGTCTGGTTGCTTCTGCCGTGCTGGGCTATTGGGCGTAACGCGCGACTGAGTTGAGCGAGATTGATTTCTATTGTCTCCGCGGGTTTGATTCTGATTCTTGTCCTGATGAGAGCGCTCTGGTCTTTGTTGATTGGACTGTCCCGACTGAGCGGGCTTGGGCGGATGGGTTTCACTCTGAGACGTCGACTGGTTCTCTTTGGACTGCGAAGATTTGTCTGAGTCATCAGCTGGTGTAGCGGGAACAGAATTATTCTTGGGCTGATTGCCAGCGGTCATTTTGCTCAAGACAGCCCGCAAGTCGTCTGGCGACTTGTGGGGTTGCGGTGGCTTAGGCGCACGCGTCTCGGTTGGCTTGGGTGGCGGTTTGCTGGCTAGGCTTGATTGAGCATTGCCATTTCCGTTTCCGTTCTTGGGATTATTGCCTTTGTAGTTGGGACTGGTCTGCCCAGCGTTGGGTTTGTTGTTCCCGCCTCCAGATTGGGTGTTGGGTTTGTTGTTTTGATTAGGTTCGGGTTTCTTGGGTGTGTGTAGTTCGTCGACGACTTTCTCCACTGACTCACGGTCTTTGGAAAAATTCTTGCGACTGGATTCAATCACCATCTGCTTGCACGACACCGACGGCAACTCGACCGGTGGGAGCGTGACCGCTGAGAACGGCTGAGAACCAATACCGTCAATCATCAGCGTCAGATAAATCTGCGCAAACCCGAGGTTCACCAAATCAGTCGCCTCGAAGCGCGGAGCAAATACTGTCTCGAGCACTTCCCCATCGAAGGGACCAACGCGGAACGCGACTGTCGTACCGACGTTGCCAAACACCGCATCGCGTACTTCTTCTTCCATCTGGGCGATGTACTGGTGGGCGATGATGAGGTTGAGGTGATACTTACGCGCCTCTGAGAGAATGTTCGCAAAGGTGGCGTTGGCAAACGACTGGAATTCATCCACGTAGAAATAAAAGTTTGGCATCTGGCGCATCTGCTCCACGGGCAAGTTCGCCCGACTCATGGCAGCGAGATAGATACGGGTGGTCAACATCGAACCAAGCAGGTTGGCGTTGGTTTCTCCAATCAGTCCTTTGGAGAGGTTCATAATAAGAATCTTCTTATTATCCATAATCTCCCGAATATCAAAACTCGAGTGTGGCTGACCGATGATATTTCGAATCAGTGGGTTCCCGGTGAACTGGCCGATTTTGTTCTGGATAGCCGGTAAAGCCTCGGCAGCGAAGCGGTCGGTGTAGTTGGCGAACTCTTCGGTCCAGAATGATTTCACCGCGGGATCCTGACAGTGCTCAACTACCTGCTTACGGAAGTTCTTATCAATAAATAACCGGTTTACCGACAACAAAGTAGTGTCTGGGTATTCAATCAGCACCAACAGGGCGTTGGTCAAAATGTATTCCATGCGGGCACTCCAGGCGTCGACCCAAATCTTCTTGAAGGTAGACATCAAGCCAGAGACTACCAAGTGTCGCTTGTCGGCACCAACGTCCTCCATGACGTTAAAAGACACCGGGTGATTAGTATCAAACGGCGCAAAGTACACTACGTCTTTGACGCGGTGCTCGGGCACATACTCAAGCAGGACTTCGGCGGCTGAACCGTGCGGGTCGATAAAGGCTAGTCCTTCCCCATTTTGGATATCTTGGGCGGCCATATTCTCAAGCAAGGTCGACTTCCCCATTCCAGTTTTCCCAACGACATACATGTGTCGCTGGCGGTCTTTGGCTTTGATACCAAAGGAAATATCCTGACCGCGGGCATCGGTCTTGGCAAAGAAGGTGATCTTTTCTGGATCAAACATCGTCATGTGATTTTAGTATACACTAGCGGCCAAATCTATCGTTTACGTACTTAATAAGTGTCTCAATTTCTTGTTTACGATTCTCGGCTCCGAGTAAAATAACTACCAATATACGCTCTTGGTCTTGGAATTGTACGCGATGTAGTGAGATTGATGTCTTGCCGGCCGCGAGTGTCTCGCCAATCTTCCCCCCGGCAAAGGTATCCATTTCATCAATCTCGTTAAAGTTGACCAGGCCTGAGAACTCGTCGCCGATGTAGGCGCTCGGGACAACTTCGTTGGTGGTGATTTCAAATATAAATCGTTTGTTCTCTTGAATGTATTTGGTCAGGGTGTAGAGGTCGGCCAGGGTTGAGATATTGCCGTCATCGAGTCCTGACGGGTCGGTGAAGGTCGTATCGAGCATCCCTAGCTGGCGGGCCTTGGCGTTCATCGCTTGGATAAACTCTTCTCGGCCTACCTGGCCGGCAATGACCTCGGCTGCTTCGTTGGAAGACTCTAGAAGTAACACTTGGAATAGACTGTACATAGATACACTCGCTCTATCGGACAGTCGTGGAATCATCGACTGGACAAAATTGGGCGCAGTCACCCAGATGCGGCTATCGAGATTGATTTCTTCTGAAGCGACCACAGCTGTCATGAGCTTGGTCAGTGAAGCAATTGGCACTTTGCGGTCGAGGTCGCTAGCAGCCAGAATGGTGCCGTTTTTGATATCTGCGATGAAGTATTCTTTGGTAACGATGTCAGGAATCTGTGGCTCATAGACAAATGTATCTGGCCGCTCTGCGCTCTTGTGAACGAGGACCGGAGTGTCCACTTTGACCTCGGCAAATAACGCCTGAGCGGCGTCGTCAGAAATCCTGATACCGCCACCAGTGAAGTCATTGCCGGCACGCTCGCCATTGGGATAGACTGGCCAACCGTGAATGACAAAATTGCTCTGGAATGTCAGGGCGTAGGGTAAATATGCTTGGCCGGTAGTGGTAAATAATTCTTTGTCGGTATCTTCGATGGTATAGAGACCTGATGGCGTATCCCACCAGGAACCCTGCGCGCCAACTCCGAATACTTCAGCACTTTGCAGGAGCACACCTTTCTTGAAGTAGCGTAAGGTTTTGTTAGTTAGGTCAACTTCGATAAAAGTTAATCCTTCGTCAATAAAAGCATCGCGGGTGTCGGTAAAGAGATTTTGTTTCGAGAGGGCTGACTGAGCGCCAAACTCTAACTCAGAAATAGTCTGGGTAGTCGGGTCGATAATAGTCACAATCGGCGTCGCTACTTGGCTGGATTGCATCGCAACACCATAGCCACTGACTGCTACCACCGCAAATACAGCGACAGCCACTGCAACACCAGCCGTCCGTGCGACCTTGCCAGCAAAGGCGCGAGTGGAGCTGGTGGTGTTGACGCTCGCAGGGGTAAAGCCATGCGCTCGTTTGCGCGGAATAAGGGTTCCCAGTCCAGTTTTGGGAACATCGTCAGTATAGGAAAAAAGCTTTACAGATTTATCAGGCTGGTCGGACATAGCTCTATCATACCGTAGCCAGTGCCCCAAAAACCCACTAGCTCACACCTTTTACTCGGGTGGCATCTCAGTCACTACTGGCACTTCTGCGGTGCCTGGAGCTTGCAGGGCGGCTTTGGTGTAGATATTGCTTGGAGCCCAAATCATCCAACTCATCACTCCAGCGTCGTAGCTGGCTTGGATTTGGGCGCGGACATCAGCGGCGTCGTAGTCTCCCCCGTAATCGAAGTCTTGAATCCACGTGCGGTATTTGTCCGGACCGTAGACCGGCTTGTTGTATATGCCGGTGAAGATGGCTGTTCCGCTGGCATTCTGGGTATTGATGGGAGTGTGGGCGAAGCCGGCGAGTTTGGTTGTCGAAGCGCGCAGTCTGTCGACGCCGGTCTGCATAGCGTAATTTACTATCTTGTACGGATAGTCGTTGGGGTTACCTAGTCCGAGGAAGTTGCTGGGATAGTGCGAGGGATACACCATCGGAGCGATAAAATCAAAATACGGAGTCGCTCGCTCTTGTAGCTGGCCGATAGAGAGGTCGCTGTAGTTGGTGGTGGTCATGCCGAACAAGTCGGCTGAGGTGTACGGAGTATTGGTCGCCCGACCAGTGTTCGTGTGGCGGACGGCAGAGAAACGCTCTGGTGCATCGAGTTGCTCATTGAGGTACCTAAAGAATGCTTCGAGATTGGCTTGTTTGTCAGCGCCATATTCTGAGGCGAGTGAGAGTGGGTACGAGATGTCTTGCATGTTCCCGTCGCTCGGGTAGCGCACGTAGTCGAAGTTCAACTCGTCGAAGCCGATATTGTACGAGTCGACTGAGAGATCGACAATGCGGTCCCAGTACTCTGTGGCAGCAACATCAATAAACGACAGACCTTTGCCGTCTTGCCAATTGGTCACTCCATCAGCCCGCTTGACTGCCCACTGTGGAGACCGAGTAGCTTCAAATGGATCCTGGAAGACCGTGATGCGACCAATCACGTAGATGTCATTGTCGTGGAGCATCTGTATCAGCTCTGGCATGTCTCGTGCTCCACACCGGGCTTCGTCCCAGGCTGGTTGCCAGGCTGGATTCTGTGGAGCAAAAGATATCGTACCGGAGTAGTCCTTGATGTCGATAATAATCGAATTGATTTCGGTCTCTTGGACTAGTTGGACCAGCTTCTGCCGGAAGCTGGGCGTACCAGCTACGCACGAAGTCATATAAATAGTCTTCACCTGGGCTGGCAACGGCACGTGCGCAACTACTGGGCGATTGTCCTCTACTGGCTCTGGCTGGTCTACCGGGGCTTGGGCTGGTGCTTCTTGGTCGCCTGAGTTTGTCCCGAGCTGAGCAGTCGCCGTGCCCGTTGAGCGCACATCAAATATTCCATTTGGGACCAGTACTACAGTGGCAAAAACTATCGAGAAAAAAATAAGTGCCAGGCCGAGATACTTCATGAGATTATTTTACCTCATTTTGCTCGAAGAGCGTGCTGGTGGTTTCGATAAAGGCATCGGAGCCGCGTTCCCCGTTCCCATAATCAATCCGGTGCAGATACACTGCTCGCCTGAGCGCGTAGCCCATAATTATTAAAAATATCCCAACTCCCAGAATGGCGTACTGTCGCCAATCTTCTGGAATACCCAAAAACGGGATAATAGTCAGAAGGATTCCACACAAAAATATAAGAGTTTCTTTTGACATGAATGAATAAACGAGCGTAGCGACTATTATGAATTTAGTTCCGAATCTCCTCCTCTTCCTAGAGGAGATTCCTGGAACACCGACTCCAACAACCACTCAAACTCTTTTTGTGTCTTCATTCTACCCCACCCACCCATAATCAACCAAACAATGCCTGTTTAAAGCCATAGAATTGTTAATTGTCTACATTTACCTAAAAGTTTGTTTGTTTTCTGGAATTACTACTCTTTGTCTAGGACCACCACAAACTCCCCTTTCTGCTTCACCGGTGTTTCCTCAAGCACTGTTAACACTTCACTAGCTGTTCCAACAATCATCTCCTCGTGCATCTTGGTGAGCTCTCGACCGACGTAGAGTGTTCGCTCTGGAAGATATGTGGCTAAAGACGTCAGACATTTGAGTATCCGGTGGGTCGACTCAAAGAACACCACTGGCAATTCGTATTCTTCCAGAGTCTTGAAGAACGTCTCGCGACCTTTTTTCTGAGGCACAAATCCCAAGAACGCGAACTGGTTGCCGGAGATGCCGGCGAGTGATACTGCTGCCGTGACGGCAGACGGGCCAGGGATAACTTCGATGAGCACTCCAGCTTTCCTAACTTGTTGGACCAAATACACCCCTGGGTCGCTAATGCCAGGAGTACCAGCATCGCTCACCAGTGCAACGTGCTTGCCGTCTGCCAAGTCAGCTAGAATCGTCTGGTGGGTGTGCTCACTCGCGTGAGCGTCGTAGCGCCGGAGCTTGCCGTTGATTTCGTAGCGTTTGAGAAGCACGCCCGTCACGCGAGTATCTTCACACAATATATACTCAGCCTCACTAAGTGTGCGCACCGCTCGGTACGTCATATCTTCGAGGTTCCCAATTGGCGTAGCCACGAGTGAAAGTTTGCCTGTATCCATTACTCAAAAACTAGCACTGTCTACGCAAAAAGAAAAGGCGCGAACGGGTGTTCGCGCCTTTTCACTTATCCTAGAATAAGTGATGTATGTCGTACGTTAGGCACAGTGCTGTTCCAACCAGCGTTGAGTCTTGAGTCGCCGACGCTGGGACGTAAGCGGGAAGAGTTGGGTATATACCCTTTTCTCTCCGTTAAGAACGTTGAGTGATTCCTGCACCACCTCTGTTGCAACTTGAGACGAGCTGCCGGTGACATGGTACTCGCACCGTTCCAGGGCTGGAATGCGCGGAATCTCAATGTATGACGCCAGCGTCAGCACCAACTCGCGCAACTCCGATGGACCAACAAAGAAAAGTTCTCCCTTGCTCAGAACATCGTCAGTTGTCAGACAGGCTGTGCAGATCAACTGGTCGTAGACTGTCAGCGCCCGGCCGTACTCATGGACAGACATGCTGCCCGGCCATGACATCCGGTCGGGACACGCAATGTCGCCATGAGTGACATCATTATCAAGTAACCAGCGACGCTGCTCTTGCCAGACAGCTAACTTGTCGAAGTCGAGCTCCCAGCCCGACATGCAGATGAATTCTGCAAATATTAGCTGTTGATAAAGCTCCAGGGCCGTCTGCATCTGCTTCTCGTCAAATTTGGTTCCGATTAGGACGATGTATTTCATTGAGCACTCCTTTTTTTGCTTCCACTAATATACAACATTTAACTTGAAAGTCAATAATTTGGTATGTCGTAATCTGTTTATTTCCAGCTGAAGCCTCGGCCGAAGTGGCCCCACTTGGCAGTCTCCGCGTAACAAGGGGTGTCTAGCTGAAGGAATGACTTGATACCGTTGGGAGTGAGGTCATACCCTGCTACATCCTCTGCTACCCCATCAACAATGGCTACAGCCATCAGTGCCTCGGGGTGGCCAATGGCGTAGGCCAGCTTCACCATCACTGTCTGCGCATCGGGATACTTCTCGAGGTAATCAACGGCAACACGCCGTGCCATGTACGCGCCAGAACGGTCGACCTTGCTCGGGTCTTTGCCAGAGAAAGCCCCTCCCCCGACCGCAATCTCTGGACCATAATTATCGACAATAATCTTGCGTCCGGTCAGACCAGCGTCAGCGTCAAACCCACCGACACTCCAGTCACCGCAAGGATTGATGTGATAACACTTGGCGTTTGGGATGACTGACTCAGCCAGAGCACGCAGGTCAGTCGTGGAGGCGTTTTGGAAACTTGCTACTACTGAGTGAACGTGTCCGTCAGCGTCTATAGTGACTTGGGTCTTGCCATCGTAAGGATATTTTTCGTACAGTGCCTGGCAAAGCGTGCGAGCGAGTTCGTATTCTTTGGGCATGTAAGTAGCAGTTTCTCTGGTGGCATAGCCGGTCATGATACCCTGGTCGCCCGCGCCTCCGGTATCGACTCCTTGAGCAATTTCTGGACTCTGCTCTACAACATGAACTGAGATATCATTTGTGTCACCGACAATCTCTTGCACGAGAGCGCAGATATCAATTCCAGTTGCACGCGAGGTTACTTCACCAGTGACGAATATCTTGCCGTGTGAGCCGACCGCTTCTACAGCTACTCGACTGGACGGGTCTTGTGTGAGGTAGGCATCGAGTACAGCGTCAGAAATTCTATCGCACAGCTTATCCGGGTGACTTGGTGACACACATTCTGCAGTTTTTAACATATTATTTATTTACTCTGATATACAGATTACAAAAGCACCCAAGACGGGTGCATTCAGGAGCCTAGGCATTGTTCACACGATTGTGTGTTGAATGTCGCACCGTTCTCTCATTTAGAAAGTGGTTGCGGATGGAGTCAGCGGGTCAAATCCCTCGTCCATACTCTGAATACGATTATGTAATTGTCAGAGTATTATACTAGAAGTAGTAAAGAAAAGTTACATATAAGAAAAGGCGCGAACGGATGTTCGCGCCTTTTTTGTTGTCAGTACGACAGATTGATGTGTCGTAGCAGAGTCTTGTGCAACAAGAACATGATTTTGTCTTGCGCCCAAAACGGAGCGAAGCGAATGAAGGATTTTTTGAGTCCTTCGAGCTTTCTTCCACGTGCTGTCAGCGAGCTGGTAGGAGTCGCGATGTAAGTGACATGCTCCACATTCAGCATCTTCTTGAACCTCATTCGTTCGACCAATATATCCACTCGCTCAAGGTGAAAGAAATCACTGATAATGGTCAGGTGACTGATGTTCAGCTGTTCCAACGCCTGCAGTTCACCTCGGGTGTTGAACATATCCGCCACCAACACTTTGGTATCGCGCGCCCCATAATCATGAAGCCAGTCTTCCATCATCCATGACATCGCAACTGGCTGGTGTACGTGGCGAGGGGAATACGAAGCTGCCACGATGGGTATAGCGCCAGTCGCAACACAATACTCGCGACCAGTCATTAGTCGAGAAATGGTCTTTGGCCCAATATCAGAACCGTCTGGGAGCAAATCGCACGCGAGAATCAGAGCACCATGTATGCCCATGCTTTACCTCCATTTTGTTGCGTTACTTTCTAGATAGAATTAAACTACTGTTTAATTATTTTGTCAATGAGTTTGCGAGTTCGGTGATATTCCCGGCTCCGACAATCATCACGACAGTTTCTTCGTCGGTGTTCTTGCGAATGAACGCTTCGGCGGCGGCGAGCGAGTCGACGTAGCGAGCGCTGGTATTTGTCTCGAGAGTCTTTACAGCGAGTTCTCGACTACTGACTCCTGACTCGTTTTCTTCTCGAGCAGCGTAGACTGGCAGAATAAGAATCTCATGTGCCTGGCCGACAGCTTTGGCGAATTCTCCAAACAGCGCAGCTGTCCGCGAATAGGTATGTGGCTGGAAAGCGAGGATAATCTTGCGGTCGGGATACAGTTCTTTGACCCCATCAATTGCCGCCCGAATCTCAGTTGGATGATGCGCGTAATCATCGTATACCGGAGCGCCGTTTATTTCTCCTTTGTATTCAAATCGGCGCCAGGTGCCGGTAAAGTTCCCCAGTGCTTGCTTGGCGTCTGTAACAGAAATCTTCTCTTGAGCGGCGGTGGCGGTAGCTGCTGCGGCGTTGAGTCGGTTATGCATCCCGGGTTGCTTCAGTGGCAAATCAAGCTCAAGGAAGTCGTGGTAGTTGACCACCTTGGCTTCAGCCCCTTCTATGACGGGGATGATGTTTGGATTGGCAGTATCGGCGATAACTACCCCACCGTCATTGACCTGTGACACTAGAGTCTTAAAGGCATCTTGCACGTCCTCCAGAGACTTGTAGTAGTCGACGTGCTCATACTCTAGATTGGTAATGACCAAAATATCTGGCTTGAGATGTAAGAAATCTCGCTTGTACTCGCAGGCCTCGACAATCGCGTACTTACTCTTCCCGGCTCGGTAATTGCTCTTGGTCTTAGCTCGTAATGAACCGATAATAGCTGTCGGGTCTTTGTCGACGGTCTCGAAAATATCAGTAATCATCGCTGTGGTAGTTGTCTTGCCGTGAGTACCAGCTACCGCAATCAAGAAGTATGGGTTGAAGGCTAACCCTTCTGCCTCAAACAAGTTCATCATTGGTACCTTGAGCGCTCGCGCGGCTTTCATTTCCGGATGGTCAGCTGACATCGCTTCGGTGTACACCACGAGCTCGATGTCTGCCGAAATATTCGCAGCTACTTGTTCAGAGAAAATCTGCACACCTTCACTTGCGAGCTCTTTAGTAATCGGGGTCAGTGTCCGGTCTGAGCCAGAGACGGTCTTTTTTTCACTCAAAAAATGCCGCGCCAACGCTGACATTCCAATTCCTCCAATTCCAATAAAATGAATTTTTTTAATTCGGTCTATATCCAATTTTTTTGCCATATACGTAAGTTGTACAGTATATCACTTCTCTGCGCCCTTTAATAGAGCACATATATAAAGGTTTTATTGTCTAGTGTCTAGTGAAAACGAAGGGCCACCCTTCGTTTGAGAGATTCAAATAAAGTGAGTAGAGAGAGCGTCGAAGGGTGGCCCTTCGTAGGAGTTTTATTCTGTGTATTGCAACCACTCTATTAGTTCTGCTTTGCGCTTAGTCACAGTTTGGAAATAATCTGGAAATGGCTCTGCATCTAGGATAGTTGATTCGGCTCTTACTGCACGCTGATAGTCCAGCAAACTCGAGTGTTTGAAGTTACCAGCGTATTCATAAGCTTTTTTTACATCTTTAATGCCCTTTTCTTTCCAGTCTGATTGAATTAATTTCACTGGATTTAGATGTATGTATGAAAAGATATATTTTAAATACTCATCACTTGCCACATGCTTTGCTTTAAATTTTCCTTCATATAGAGCTCCGCTTCTCTTATATTTTTTATTAAAATACATTACATAACTGGTGCTTAATTTATTCATAAAAGTGCTAACACCTCCTTCTTGAACAGGAGTTAGCAGAATATGAAAATGATTAGGCATTAGACAGTAAGCTCCTATAGAGACCAATCTATCTATACGGTCAAAATTGTAGACGGAGTTATTATTTTTCTTAATGATTCTAAAATCTGTTGGTTCAGAAGTATTTACTACATACAATAATTGCTGAAATCGATTGTAGTCATGTGCATCCTCAAAGATAATTCTTTTTTCCACTCCACGATTATACAAATGATAAAATTCACCAGGTTCAAATGAGAAAGAGCGTGTGGTCATAGACGAAATATAACACGACGAAGGGCCACCCTTCGTATCTTTGTATTATAAGCTATAGGCTTCTATGAACCTTTTGATGATTACTGTTTCATCAAGTTCTGGACGTGTGGTTTTGCTTGCTTGTGTTTTATATATCTCAAGTGCAGATTGAGGGGAATGCCACTCCATGATGGTCTCATTCTCTTCATCAATCTTTGGTCGCTCTCCTAGCTCAGTAAGCTTGACGGAATGATACATAGTCAGCTTTTCAAATTCTGTGGTTGGGGTTTCTACTATATCAATTTTTGAGCCAAGGTATTTTTCTACCACCCCATCGGCGCCAAACTCTTCATACACACCTCGTAACACTGCGTCGTGTAGTGACTCATTACCTTCTAATGTTTCTCTAACTAGGTGGTAGTATTCATCTAATCCACCAGCTAAAAACTGAAGTCGTTCGGGCATCTCGCTAGTGGTGAATCTATGAAGACAAATCTCAAAACTATCATTAAATAGTATTGCTCCGACTGACACATGATACGGTTCTTCACTACTGTATTGATAAAATTTATTGTTTGTCATGAGATTTATTTATTACCTCTAGAAACGCGTCGTTGCGTTCGTATTCGTTTTTGAATAATCCAAATGAGGCAAATCCAGGACTCAGAAGCACTACTTCTCCCGACTCTGCAACGTCGAGCGCAGCTCTGACGGCTTCTTTCATGGTAGCTACCGGCTCTACTCCTAGAACGGTTTTAATCATGTCACTCCCGGTTCCTGGAAGGAGGATGACTTTTTTGCAGTATTTTGGAATAGCTTCCAAGAGTGGTGTCGGGTCAATGTCTTTGTAGGCGCCACCAGCGATAAGAACGACGTTCTTTTGCTCATCATTCCCCACCGCTTGCAGACCAGCAATGGTGGCTTGCGGAGTGGTTGAGTTGTTGTCGTTGAAGATTTTGATACCATCGCGCTCACCGAGGAACTCAAGTCGACCAGGCACACCTGGGAAGGTCGCTAGACTGGAGAATATTTCTTCGTCGGTCAGACTGACGGCTTTGAGTGCTTCGTACGCGAGAGCAGCATTGAGTCGGTTATGTGCACCAGGCATCGCCAGGAGCGTGTCTTCAGGGAGCGCTGAGCCGTCAACCATCACCACTTCTTGACCAAGTGTCACTCCGGGAAGATTCTTGGCTGCTTCAAATACTTCAGGAATAGTGATGAACGTCCCGCTGTCTTCTTGGTAACGGAATATATTTGCCTTGTCTGCAAAATACGTCTTGAGGGCTGACTCTTGATCCACTCCGCCGGCTTGGTAATAGTTGAGGTGGTCAGGCATGAAGTTGGTAAAGACCGCAATCAACGGACTTATCTTTGACCAACCCCACCCTTGTAGTTGCCAGGAGTCGAGTTCCATCACACACAACGAGTCTTCTTTGACCTGCGTGAGTAATTGCAGGTTTGACACACCACGCACGTTCCCTCCTAGGAGAATTTCTTCGCCAGTCACTTCGCTTAAGACGTGATGGATCATGTGGGTGACAGTGGACTTGCCACGAGTGCCGGTCACTCCGATGATTGGTACTTTGGACAGCTCTGCGAACCAGGCGGCTGATTGCTTAAGTGGGACTCCAGCGGTGCGCGCAGCGGCTAATTCTGGAGACTGTAGTGGTGTACCAGCTCCAACCAACACGTAGTCGCACGAAGTAAAATCAGCTGTGTCATAGGCTCCGAACTTGAAAGTAATATTCTCATACTCTTTGAGTGCATCCACTGAGGGTTGCATCACTTCCTGCGGAGCATCGTCCACCACAAGCACTTCCGCTCCCATGGACGCCAGATATGCAGCGTCGCCCACTCCTCGTCCCAGCAAACCAATCCGCATAACGGTGATTTTTTTTCCTTTAAAATAGTCTTGGTAATTCATCTAGGTATCTTAGTAAAAAACCCTCTTAAAAGCTAGTAAAACGGACAGCTGAATCATCAGCTGTCCGGGTGTGGCGTTCAGGTTATGAGCGCCTTGAGTTTTCCAGGTTGTCCATGCGCGACGGTGAAGAAGACTGTTCTTCCTTCACCAACACATTTCTCCCGGTGTCTGGGAACATCACTATCGTGAAAAAAGATGTCAGCAGCGCCGTTGACTGGTCGGATAAATCCGCACCGTTTGTATGATAGCCATTTGACCACCACCCCTTCGATTCGAGTATCACCTGGCTGAAGTTTTGGTCGGTTCTTTCGCCATTGTCTGCGTGTAGACATGTTCGCCCCTCCTTATACATATTACTTGTTCCACTCTACTATGAGAGCACGCGTTATTCAACACAAACTGAATGGTATACTTTTTATTCATGAAAAAAAATAGCCACGACAAGACACTTGAATCGCATAAAATATTTCCTTATATCGCTTGGGTTATTACGATTGGGTTCGCTTTTTTTGTGTATTCAATCGCTATGGACTTAAAAGACACCGCTGAGCAACTTAGTGCTCAAGCAGATCTTCTCCAACAAAACGCTCAGACTCCACCAGGTGACATTGTCGACTTCGAACGTAAAGCGACTCGATAGTAAACTGAATCTGTAAAATGACCGGGGTTACTCCCGGTCATTTTAAGATTTGCACCCCAAGGGTATTTCCGTTTTTATAGTCGCAAGCTCCTTAAAAACTAGGGCCACCCCAAGGGTATTTCCAAATTCATAGTCGTTGTCACTCCTTGAATTCTAGGGCACCCTAGGACCTTCCTCGTTTTTATTCAGGCAGAATAAAAACCATTGTCGCTCGCCCTAATTTTTAAGGAGTTTACGACTATAAAAATGGAAGTGCTCTTTAGGAGCCTCTAGGATTTTAAATGAACAAACACCCGACGGGTGTATTGTAAATTTACGTCTCAATTCGCCCCTGTCCTAGGGCGAATTGCTAGACGCAAGACTCCTTTTTTACTGTTAAGCCTGGAGGCTTCAGGCAGAATAAAAACCATTGTCCGCCCTCTAGGATTTGAACCTAGGACCTTCCGAGTATCAGTCGGACGCTCTAGCCAACTGAGCTAAGAGCGGACAATGGTTTCTACTTCGTGGCCAAAACTATACCAAACTTTGTCTAAATATGAAAGCCTCTCAAACAAAAAGGCCGGTGAAATATATTCACCGGCCTGGGTTCGATATTAAGAGCACGCTGCGTAGGATAGAGCGTATTGATAGAAGCAAAATACTCCGATCAAAAAGACAATTCCCAGCGCTTGCCAGAACGTGACGCGGAACTCCATGTTCCGAAGCACAACCGATTTGAGTGACCAGTTCTCGTCCGCATAGCGGTCGAAGCGGGTCAGATCTTGCTTGGACTGGTTTTTCGAAGGAGTGTATCCATCGTAGTGATGAAGGTTGTTCATAGTGCTCTCCTCAATGAGCTGAATCGCTTCGTGTTGAGCGATTTACTGGGTAGTATAATAGCATATTTTTGTTAAAAGTCAATGTTAGAGACTCGATTGTGGAGTGTTCTGCTCCTGTATACTTTATATATGCAATATTCATATGTACTAGCACTCCTATGGCTTATCCTGCCTTTTACTGCTTCTGCTCAGGGACTGCAGGGATTTTTATCTAACCTTACTGTCGTCATTAGCACGGTATTTATCCCCTTTTTATTTGGGATTACTTTTTTAGTTTTTGTAATAAACGTAGTTAGGTTCTTTGTTCTACAAAGCAATAATGAGGAGGGGCGAGAAAATGCTCGCAGCCTCATCACCTACAGTGTGCTAGCATTTGTATTCTTGGTTATCTTTTGGGGCACAATTAACCTACTTACCTCTTCGCTTGGCTTCACTCGAATATCTGATACTGGCCTGCCTTGTTCTGACTACGTCGATGGGTGTGATAACAACCCCAATACTCAGACTGGAGGCGGGGGCAATTCTGATACTGGAGGGTTTGGAACCGGGACTGGAGCAGGTCCTGGGTCTGGCTTTGGAACTGGCGACACCAGCGCACCCAGTGGTGGATTCCCTTCTGCGCCAACCTCTCCAACCAGCCCTACAACTGCACCAGGTCAGCCAGTTGCTCCAGTGGTTGATACGAGCAGCTATCCTACTGCCAATAGCGACAATACCGCAGCTGTCGCTGATGCCGCCGCTACCAGACAAGCAGTGGAGACCGTAGCGAGTGATTTTACCGACGCTTTGCCTTCTATTTATGACTGGCGTACGGTTGGCGTTATTGAAGAGGCGGTAGCGGCTATCAATGATCCTAACGCTACCAACCAAGAACGAGTTGTAGCGGCTATCAGATTGGCTAATAATAATGTAATGACTGATAACGACTTGGCTCGATATACGGCAGTCCTAAATACCGAACAGCGAGTCAATGGCGAGCCTGAGCTCAATCTCGATAACTTACGAACTACAGCGACTCAACCGTCTGAATATTTAGTGAATCAAGTCGCGTTCACGCAACAAGCATTACTGCCAATAATTCAGGAGTCACACCGTAGTTGGTTTGATTTTGGACAAGTAAATACCAGTGCCCAGGAAGCTGCTCAACAAGACCTAGACTATATCTACAATCCAAATCTAACAGCACCGCAGAGAATTGCTGCGTTTGACAATATCGTCAGTCGTGGGGATTTCTCAGCCCAAGACAACATCCCGGCCCTGCGCAATCAGCTGATCAACGACACCAATGGTGAGCTCTTCTTTGCTGGGAGAAATCCACTAATGGTTCCTGGGCAACCTCTAAACACTCCAAATCCAAATTAAGACGTCACTCTAGATTTGTTGGTAAAATAAAAATACCCCGTACGGGGTATTTTTATTCTTACTGATTGCAAGGGTTGTATTTAAATGAGCAAAGGCCCAAAGGGCCTATTGCGAATTTCACCGCAAGGGCATTTCCATTTTTATAGTCGTACCTCCTTAAAAACTAGGTCAGTTCTGAATTTGCCCCTATCCTAGGGCAAATTCCTAGAACAGGCACTCCAACCTTTACGTAAGTTCTTCTTAACGAGAGCTTATTCCCAGAACAGGCACTTCAACTTTACGTAAATAATTATTATTTACTATCTAAGAAAGTTATACACTATAAAACACCCTAATTCGTTTGAATCAGGGTGTTTTATGCTTGCTGTCTGCAAGGGTTGTATTCATAATGAGCAAAACCAGAAGCAGTGGAACTGCGACTAGGATTTTGCTTATGCAGACGCTTAGTCAGATTCGACCTCCAAGGGAGAATCTGTCTGTAGCGGGCTGCCTATGCATACTGTATTAAATTTCATATTCACAGCGACAATGGTCCAGTGATTTTCTCATGGAGAGAAAAAATCAGGACATAAATTCAGAATAGTCGCTTGCGCTCCTTTCTTCATTCAAGGTCGTAATCTCTTTTGTCTTATCCTATCGGCTTGGTCTTTCCCAAGAGTCTAATACCATTTCAGAGAACTGAGTATTATGTCTCGTTAGATGCTCAATTGAGGCACCTAACATCGACCAATTAGTCGTCAATGCAGAATCTGTTACCAGCCTCTACGACAACGTGTCCAATTGGAATTAATCCACGACCAGCTTCCGCTAGCCGTGCCTTGTTACGACTTAGTCCTTGTTATCGAATTTACCGTAGTCCGCCACTAGGACGGCCTTCGGGCACTTCCGACTCCCCTGACTTGACGGGCGGTGAGTACAAGGCTCGGGAACGTATTCACCGTGACGTGCTGATTCACGATTACTAGCGATTCCAACTTCATGTGGGCGAGTTGCAGCCCACAATCCGAACTGGGGAACGTTTTATCAGGATTTGCTCCATATTACTATATTGCGTCCCTTTGTACGTCCCATTGTATCACGAGTGCAGCCCAAGGCATCAAGGGACATGCTGACCTGGCGTCATCCTCACCTTCCTCTCCCGTGAGGGAGCAGTCTCGCCTGACACTTGTAACAGGCAACGAGGGTTGCGTTCGTTTCCCCACTTAAGGGAACACTTCAAAGCACGAACTGACGACGGCCATGCATCACCTGTTATACACCCTCGAAGGCTTCTCCGGTTTCCCGGAGCGTGCAGTATAATTTCTAGCCTTGGTAAGGTTTTTCGCTTATCGACGAATTAAGCCTCATGATCCACCGCTTGTGCGAGCCCCCGTCTATTCCTTTGAGTTTTAAGCTTGCGCTCGTACTACCCAGGCGGTCTGTTTAACGCGTTAGCTTCGTCTCGGAGGGGGTCGATTCCCCCCAAAACCAACAGACAACGTTTAGGGCATGGACTACGCGGGTATCTAATCCGCTTCGCTACCCATGCTTTCGTGCCTCAGCGTCAAGAAAGTCCCAGTGAGCTGCCTTCGCATTTGGTATTCCCCTCGATATCAACGGATTTCACCCCTACACCGAGAGTTCTGCTCACCTCTTACTTCTTCTAGTGTTACCGTTTCGAATGCGATTTTCAGGTTGAGCCTGAAGATTTAACACCCGACTAATAACACCGCCTACGCACCCTTTACGCCCAGTGAATCCGGATAATGCTTGGGGCCTCTGTATTACCGCTCCTGCTGGCACAGAGTTGGGAGCCCCTTATTCATGAAGTAACGTCAATAAAATTCCTCCTTCATAAAAGGTGTTTACGCCCCTAAGGGCTTCATCCACCACGCGGCGTCGCTCCGTCAGACTTTCGTCCATTGCGGAAGATTCTCGACTGCAGCCTCCCGTAGGAGTATGGACCGTGTCGCAGTTCCATCGGTGGGGGTCAGGCTCTCACCTCCCCTAGCCGTCGTAGCCTTGGTACGCCGTTACCGTACCAACAAGCTGATAGCCCGCGGGCCGTTCCTAGAGCGATAAATCTTTACCCCGAAGGGACTATCAAGTATTATCCCGCCTTTCGACGGATTATCCCTGACTCTAGGGTACGTACCCACGTGTTCCTACCTCGTCTGCCATGAATATAAATTCATTCGACTTGCATGCCTCATCCACGCCGCCAGCATTCATCCTGAGCTAGGATCAAACTCTAATTTAAGACAGGGTATGAAGATAAATCTTCAATACCTTGCGTCTTGAAACATAATGCGCGCATGTACTTCATGTGCCGCGCGTTTCAAAACTATTTTCCTTTAGGATAAGACAAAAGAATGTGCGACCTCGCGGATCGCTCTTTTGTCTATGTGTTCATATGTCATTGTGGAAATGACATATGTTATTGCTGTGATGCATGTTCATCATAATCAAATAAATGATTATTAAAAACATACGACTCACTCACATTATGGGAATGTGAGTGAGGTTATGAAATCTCAAGTTGCTGTATTCAGTACACCAGACTTGAAACCCTTACAAACAGATTTCTCGACTCAATGATTTGAGGTGAAAAATCTGTTCGTAAGTGCTGTCAAATATCGCTGTCCCCCGTCGGAAATTCTTGGCGGGATATACCCAGCCGATAAGCGCTTAGGAGTAAAACTTCTAGGCGCTTATGTATGAACCTCCGTGGAACAGTGCGATGCATTATACAGACGTCGAGGAATAATGCAAGCGCCTATTTGTAATAGTATTTATTGAGATTAATTAACGTTATTTCGTCCAGCAATTTTCTCATGGAGAGAAAAAATTGGGACGTAAATTCAGAATAATCACTACGTTCATTTCTTTATTTATAATTGCAAGCATGCTCTGGGAGTATCATTGTAAGTGATTCTATTCATTATAATTGTCCGGTGATTTATCTTAGAAAAAGAAAAATTAGGCATAACTCAGTCTCGAAAATGGCAGGTTTGTTGTTGTGAGAGGCTCTTTGTAGAAGCCTGATGTATATGTAGCTTTTGGGTAGTTGCTTTGGGATTTGTGATGTATGTCGAGCAAAGCTCTTTGTAAAAACCTGGCGCGCATATGCCCTTTGGGGTGGTTGCTTTCAATTGGTGGTGTATGTCGAGTCGACATCAAGACAGGACTGGGTACTTCTTAAATGCTTTAGGAAGAAAAAGCATTTACCAAGTATTTTCACCCCAAGGGTACTTGGTTTTTATTGTCGAGCAAAGCTCTTTGTAAAAACCTGGCGCGCATATGCCCTTTGGGGTGGTTGCTTTCAATTGGTGGTGTATGTCGAGTGTAGTTTTGCGTTGGGACTGGGTACTTCTGGAATCTGCTAGGGAAATAGCAGATTGCACAAGTATTTTCACCCCAAGGGTACTTGGTTTTTATTGTCGAGCAAAGCTCTTTGTAAAAACCTGGCGCGCATATGCCCTTTGGGCATTTGCTCAAATAAAATCCGCACAGCCAACTTGTGTTGGTTGTGCGGATGTAGGTTAGCTGGGCGAGCTTGGCTCGCCCAGCGGAAGGTGCTTATTTCTTGGCGACTGCGCCTGCGCCAGCATTGGCGTTGGAACCAGAAGTCGCGCCGGCGACTGCTGTCGAGCCGTAGACTTTGTTCACGGAACTGCCGGCGCCCTCGATTTGGGTGATGCCGGCGCCGAGGGTGAGGTTCACGTTCGGCTGGGTGTGGCCAGCATAGATGGTGTGGTTGGTGTTGCACGCCCTGATGAAAGCTTGCATTCTCGGCGTATAGTCGCTCATCGGTGCGGTGGTGATGACCGGACCTTGGTTGATGACCACCGTACCGCCACGGATATCGGCCGACGTGCGGTGAATCCGGATGTCGGTGCACTGAAACTGCGTGACGCCGGCCTGATCTTTGATCGGACGTTTGATGGAGTCGGTAGTTGCGCAGGCGCCGAGGGTGGTGGCAACGATGGTAAGAATGCCAAACTTAAGGAAAGTCGTGGTAATCATCTGGTATATCCTTTTGGATTGCTGGTTGAAATATGGAAAGGACGAATAGAACTCTTCTTCGTTCCGGGTGATGTTTTAACACATAATTCAGAATAATGCAACCCCAAACAGTTACTGTTGTTTACAGTCGATTGAAGCAGTTGCTCCGAGCAAAAATGAATCCCCTGACAGATATTGTCAGGGGATTGAGTTCGGATGGAACAGAGACTGTTCCATCCGTTGATGTAGGAGCTTAGCTGCCGAGATTCCAGTTGCTCGACTGGTTGGCGGTCGTGCCACCACTGCCCTGGACAGTGCCGACCTCGAACGTGCGAGTCGTCTGCATGCCATTGCCGCGGGAAACGGCGCCAGCAAAGCCGACTGTCGACACGCGCGAGCCGGCGCCGGCGCTGGCGAAATCATTGCCGGAGCCAGTCATCGAATTCGCATCACCGTTGCCATAGGTGTACTGGGTGGTTTTCGAACCGACCACGGCGACGTCACCGAAAGCTTCGCCATTGTTGGTAGCACGGCCATCGGCAAAGTACGAAAATTTCGATTGATCGGTACGCGTAAAAGGGCCGAAACCCTGGCTCGTCAGAGCCATGCCTTTCCCTTCGACGAAGCCTGACTGCATCGAGCCGGCTTCAGCCAGACCGTTGAAAGTCATAGCCAGGCCAAAGGATTTGCCTGCTGTCTTGAAGCTCGAGCTGGCAAAAGCGTCAGCCCCACTGTTCTCGCCGGTATTCGACCAGGAATCACCGCCGCCGGACAGGTTCTTGATGGTGTTGCCGCTGGAACCGGAAATGTCGCCATAGCCGGCACCGAGCTGTTCGCCAGAGCCTTCGGTGTCAAACGCGTAGTTCGAACGGTCGGACTGGAACGAACAGCCGAAGCAGGTGGCCGCCGCCGGCGATGCCAGTGCGAATGCGCTCAAGGTCAGAGCTGTTGCTGCGAACAGCTTCATCTGCAAAGTTTTCATGGAATCACTCTCTCTGTGTGTAGTGGGAATATTTCCCGTTGGAACTCAGGTTTTTCTTCCCGCAATGGGAAACCCGGCCTTGGTTTTCCAAAGCTCGATTAAGGTAACATAAGATAAGAAAATGTCAATGTGTGAAGTGTGAGTGTTTGGAACTGAGTGGTATGTGTCGAATGCTGTTATGCGTTGGGTTGTGCACTTCTGCAATGCCCTAATTTTTAATGATTATCGAGAATATAAAAATGCGAGGTGAATTGCGCAGCAAGAGAGGGTGCCCTGGGGTAGAAATGCGTTTGGGATGGTGCTAGGGAAACAGCAGATTACAGAAGTATTTTCGTAATAAGACCTTTGGGGTGGTTGTTTGAGAATTATGATGTATTTCAAATTTTAATCAGCGTTGGATTTCCTTCGTCCAGGAATTCTCTTTTGGAAAGAGAGAATTCGGACGTAAATTTAAGTAAGCAAAGGAGTGTAAGCGACTATTGCGAACTTATGCAAAGCCACAATATATCCTTTGGATATTTGTTCATTTAATAACAAAGCCCCATTCGTATTGAATTGGGGCAAAGGGGTGGTGGCGCTGCTTGGGCCACCTTATGTAGATAAGGTACGAACCTAACAAAAGAAATAGTGCAGTCTGCGCAGTCATAAGTCATTCTCAACTCTGAGTCAACAAGCCCCGCTAAGGAGTCGTCAAGTCAGTGATTGATGCAGAGTCACAAGCACGCAGTGTAGGTGAGGTAATCACACAGAACGTATTGTCAGTGAAAGCAAAGCGAACTTTAGTCTCAGTGAGAACAGGTACTGTCTGAAATCTTCACCCGGCACAAGTAGTGTGGCGAACGGCACCGGAGTGCCGTTCGCTGTTTCTTAAGCCACTTTGACCATTTTGACCGCACAGGCTTGCAGACGCTCTTTGGCGTAGGCTTGCTGTAGCTTGGTCTTGGTGGTCTCGATTGACTTGAAGGTGATTGGTTCGCTCTGACCAGTACCATCGCTATTGCGCGGGACCGACCAGTCGAAGCGACCATCTTCACGCTTGGTGAAGTGCACCTCAAACTGTTGATGACCGTCGGTCATCTGCCAGGTTGAAGTTTTGCCGACGTTGACGGAATCCAGGTCCGTGGTGACCGTAAACTCCTTCAATTTCGAACCCTGCGCCAGGGCTGTGGTAGCGATGGCGTAGGTCTCTTGGATACCGGCACCTTGTTCACGAACGTCTGTCTCAAGTTCGTTGTGCTTGGTCGCCAGTGCTTTTTGACGAGCAATGACACCGGCGGGACCGTTGATTTGCCCTTCATGTTCCTCCACCTTCTTCTCGATTTTCTTAGTCGAGCGTTTGGTGAAGACCGCAAACACGATAGCGCCCAGTGAGAGCAACAGAGCCAGACCCAAGAGGATCCAGGTCAGCTGGTCATTTCCCTTCGCGTCACCAACCGCTTTGGTAGCGGCTGTTTCTGCTGCCTTGGTAATGGCCGGCAGTTGTTGCTGGAACTCAGTTTCCACGGCAGTTTTCACTGTGGCGGGAAGTTGAGTTTCCATCTCAGCCAGCTTGTCAGCTGACCGCTCGACCGCACTCATCGCCTCTTTGGCGCTGGTTACGGCTGAGTTGGCGTCGCTCACCGCTCCTTGGGCCAATTGCTTGGCTTCGGTGGCGGCGTTGCCCGTGGTTGTCAGACGCTCGTCAAATGTTCCCATCTGACCAGTCAGTTCGCCCAGACTTTTGGTATTGTCCACCGTCGTCTGTTTGAGCTCAGTCTGGGTTTTTGCCAGACCGTCGATGCGACCACTGAGTGTTCCCAGCAAGTCCGCATTCTCTTGGACTTGGCTGGACATCACGGCGTAGGCTTCTTGAGTCACCGGCTGGAGTTGCGCGTAGCGCTCCTCCATCAGCTTCAGTTGAGCCATCAGCTCAGCCTGGGTGACCGGCTCCGGCGGCAAGACGAATCCCTCCGCCGACGGAACCGGCAGTTTGTAAGTCACGCCAGGTAGAAAGGTCGGAAAACCTTTGCCGTCACCACCGAATTTCTCGGGACCGTTGGCGGCCTCGATAGCACCCATCAATCGCGCTTCTGGCGAAAAATAAGTACCTTCGTAGACTTCGCCTTTGACGACGTCACGTAGACCGGCTTGGTCGATAAAGTTCGACACGTAGGTCCAGTGGAGATCGCCTTTTTCGGCTTTGAGTTCTTGCCAGTACGGAGCGTTTGAAGACGCTCCTTCTGGAGTGAACACTTCCCCGACCGGAGTCAGGGCATGGACCGCTGTCGACATCATCATGAAGGCGACAGAGGTAAAGACAATTTTACGAAAGTTGGTCATGTCGACCTCCATTTAGTTTGATTTGTTTGTGTGCTGCGAGCAACTTACGTTGCTCGCACTCAGTACCTTTTTAGCTTAGAACTTCGAGGGCAGTTTTTTACGACTGCCACAAGTTGCACAGCCGGCCTGGGAAGTCCCAGCGGAACTCGAGGAGTTGCTGTCCACCTGGACTTGCACGACCTGTTGACCGCCACCTCCGCAGTTGTTGCCGTTGCCGCAGTTTTTTGCGCGACTTTGCAACGAATGCGCCATCACACCATTGATGAGAGGCCCAGTCGCAGCGCCGATCATTGTCAGCATCGTATCTTGCTCTGAGGTCGACGATTCGTCGACCCAGTCAGCTTTGATGGTCACGCCGTTCTTCTGGACAACCTTCAAGGTGCTAACACCCTGCTTGTCCGAGAGCGTGTTGCGCTCAATCACAAGCGACGGATCGATTCGTGATTGACCGTATGTGCTTTCAAACGATTTCTCGGGACTCGCTGCGCAGGCAGCCAATGTGGCTGCGAACGCAAGTGAGGTCAGTATTTTTACAGAGATAAGCATGATGCTCTTCCTTTTTGAATGAGGTTACTTGAACAGAAACGACCGGGTTCCCGGCAGATAGATGTCGCTGTGACAACTGTGATTCCCTGGGCACGCACACGAATGTACGGTCAGCCCTGGCGTCTGCTGAATGAAGACTTTTGGGGAATGCAGCAGTGGTCCAGACGTCACCTCCAATGAAGGGGGCTTCGGCTGTGGTTTCGGTTTGGGTTTGGGTATAAAGGTTGGTACCGGCGATATTGGCCGAACCAAATTGAAACACCCTTGAGATGCGACAAGCTGCCAGTTGTTCCCAACCCGCAGTTCAATCAACTTTTCTCCTGCGTAACAGGAACGAGTTGACCAGCCGACATTTCCCTTTCGGTTGATGCCGGCGGTGTTGATGCGACCAGTGCAATTGACCAAGCGAACTTGGTCTCCGGCCAAAATCTGCTCAAACTCAACGTCACTCAGTGCAGAATGACCGAGTTTGTCGGCGAACCCTTTTTTCAAAGCGATATACGCATCCTCCGAGCGCAAAAATGCGCGCGGGTCGTTCGCAAATGTGGCAAGCTCAGGGGGTTTCCCTCCGGCTCCCAAGTAGTATTCGTCAATGACGAAACTCTGTAGTGAGCCAGCTGACACAGATTGTGGAGTACCGATGAACCAAAAGCTCATCAGTGCCATCACAATTGCTCCAAAAAGCGATTGTTTCATTGGTCTATTTCCTTTTTGTTAGGTTGTCAAAGAGCTCTTATCACACCTTATTCAAGATATGTCAAGTTCTCTGTCTGACGGATTTATATCATATTTAAACTTAAAAGTCAATAGAAAAAGCCCCCTCAACGTGAGGGGGCTTGGGGTGGCGTCAGACTGGATTAGTCTTGGGTGGCGCCGGTTTTGAACATACTGCCGATGCTGGCAGCTGACTCTGTGAGAGACGAGTTGGAAATCCCGATAGCTTGACCGGAATGACCACCCTTCGCCATCGCTTGCACAGACATACCCGAATTCGAGGTGACAGTTGTGCCACCCAGGATATCGACGCAGGTCGGGCAAGCGGTGCCGTTTGTTCCCAACGTGGAATCAGTCTGGCCCGAGCCGTAGGATGTCAGCGATGAGCTGACATCAGTGCCGATAGCCTTGACGGAGCCCAAGTTGGAAAACGCCGCAGCACCACGGGTGCTGATATCGGTGTTGTTGCCACCGAATTGGATACCAAGCGCAGCGCCTGATACAAATTGGCCGCCGTTTTGGCCGACCAAGGTGGAGCCCGATTCATCGGAACCAGCGGTCGTAATGGCGTTACCGCCTTCACCGGCCATCAGGTCGATGTTCAGCGTCGTGCTTCCGCACTCAGCCTCTTGGCAGACCCCAGCCAACGTCACTTCCGTGATGTTGCGGGTGGTACCCCACTTGTTGACCTCGTTGGTGCCGTATCCCCCATCGAAGATGGAAGAGACGTTGCCGGCGTTGCTGGTTTGACTCAACACGTTCAGGCCGAGCATCGAGGAATTGCCGTTGGGACCACAACCGATAACACAGTTGTTTTCGCCAGCGGAAGCCGCCGTCGCAGACAGACCGAATGCTGCACAAAGCAGCAGGTTCTTGAGTGTAAAGAGCTTCATTTCGTTTCCTTTCAAGGAAGTTGGAACTGTGCTAGCAAAACGCCAGCGGTGATTGCTTCGCGTAGCGAAGCAAAAATGACAGGTCCAACGGGTAATAAATGGACAATGCCACTTATACACCGCTCCGAAAAGCTGAGAGTAATGTATCATTAATAATTGAGTTGTCAAGTGTTTTTCAGAGCGACAATTGCTTTATTGTGAAACGAATTTGCGTGGTACACTCATGCTATCTATGTCTCGCGGAGCGTACATTCAAATATTCAGTGAGTTCTTCCCTGTCATCGCTTTTTTTGCCGCCGGGCAATTATTTTCGTTTATGACGGCAGCAATCATTCTCATCGCTACTACCCTACTGTCGCTACTGGTAAGTCTTATCAATATCGGCAAAATCCCGGTTATGCCGATTTTTTCTGGCTCCATTGTATTTATATTTGGTGGACTCACTCTTTATTTAGACCAACCAGACTTTCTCATATTTGCTGATACGTTCTATTTCTTTTCTCTAGCAGCAATTATTGCGTTCTTTTTTTGGCGGAAGAAACATTTCTTAGAGCACATGTTCGATATGACGTTTGCTATGAAGTCCAAAGGCTGGCACATACTCTCTCAGCGCTGGTTGGTGGTACTGATTCTCGCTGGTATTGGCAATGAATTCGTCAGATTAGCGTTTACTCCAGAAGTCTGGATAAACTACCGATTTGTAAAAATCTTGGTCATTATCGGATTCTCTTTCTATCAATTCAGACTCTCAAAAAAATATCGTATTTCCGGTGAGTCAAATAGTCTTGGACTGCGCACCAAACCAAAAGCGTAGAGAATTAAATATCTAAACACTGAGTACGCTCCGCGAGATCGGTGTAGACGATTTTCTTGTAGCCAGTTGAGTCGACACAATACTGCGCAATCGGCGTCTGGAGCAAGAGTGCATAGGCAGAATTCGACTCATTGCAGACTACCTCCCCTTTGTCTGATAGGTATTGCCCGATTTCAGCACATACTCCGACATAGGTCATCTGAGGCTGAGAGACATAATACTGCTGAGCTTCGCCCTGGGCGTAGCTCAATGAGATGAGTGAGTTAGTAGTGTCTTCTGCTACAACGGAGTCATTGACATCTACAAACGTAACCATCGCTACAACAGATAGCACGACTGTAACAACTCCTATCCAACCTAATACTTGGTACTTTGTTTTGGCTGAAGGAACTGGTTCTGGTTGGATGACAGCTTGCACAGAAAGCACCGAATATATACGCAAAGTAACGGTAAGTAATATCAATGTACCGACTGAACCAAGGATATTTAGTAATACATTGTTGACGAACTCAGCGCTAGTCTCGTCAACAATCAGGGCCGCAACGGACCCAGCAATCAGAGCAAATAGCAACATTAGCCCAAAGAATATCAGCTGAGTACCAAGTATTCGACCAAATACTGGCCACCAATTGCCATATACCAACTCGCGACTGCGTAAGAGCGCACTTAGTCCAGTCTTCCCCTCTAGCACTAGCGCCATCTGGCTGAGCACGATATATATACTGATAATGATTCCTGGTATGATGAGTAAAATAAATCCTCCCCATATGATAGCTCCAGTCAAGGCGCTCAACCAGAGCAGGCTCCAGAAATGAGTTTTGGCCCAGGAAAATCCTTGGGTGAAAGTAGCAGATTCTGATGTATGACCCACCATATAGAGCGCAGCTCCTACTAGCAATAGGTACACTATCACCGCAATGAAACTAACCACTCCAACCGCAATCTGCAAAGAGGTGCTGGGCTGAATTATATTCATATAGGTCAGTATTTCAATCAATACAAAAGGAGTGGAGAGAATTGCTACCAGGGGCAGGTTGGTGCGAGCGAACTCCCACCCTTCTGTGAAGAGCTCAATCACTCCGGGCATCTGTACTACTGGTGACTCTGGCCCGGTATTTTGTTCAGCTAATTCTGGTGACATATAATCGTGAGGTTATTAAATAAGTACTTATAATCTTACCATTTTGCAGTCGGCGGTGTATAACGTACAATGTCCACTGATATGGATACACACGAAACAATTGTAATGTCAGTCGGCGGGTCACTGATAGTACCTGATCAGATTGATTCTGATTTTTTAAAAACCCTTAAAACATTTATTGATTCTCAAACGGCTACAGGCCGTCATTTTATTATCATCGCTGGTGGTGGACGTACGGCCAGGCGGTACCAAGACGCAGCTGGAGAAGTCTCAGAGCTACAAAACGAAGACCTCGATTGGATGGGTATCCATGCGACTCGCCTAAACGGTCATTTACTGCGGACAATATTTAGAGACAGTGCACACCCGCAGGTCATCACCAACCCTGACGAGATTCTCGATGTACCCAAAGACAAGAAAGTGGTAGTGGCTGCTGGGTACCGACCTGGTTGTTCAACTGACCTGCGCGCTGTCCAGATAGCCAAACGAGTTGGCGCCAAGAAAGTCATCAACCTCTCCAATATTGATTACGTGTATACTGACGACCCTCGGACGAATCCAGACGCAGTCAAAGTAGAGAATATTTCCTGGTCAGAATTCCGTGCCTTGATTCCCACTGACTGGGACCCAGGCATGTCTGCTCCATTTGACCCTATTGCAGCCAAAGAAGCTGATGAAACCGGTATCGAAGTGGCCATCATCAACGGTGACAAGCCAGAGGCACTGAGCGACTATCTCGACGGCAAAGAATTTGTGGGCACGCTCATCTCTTAGCCTACAAAGGTGACAGTAAAACGGCGAGCCAAGGCTCGCCGTTTTACATATTCTTATTCTACTGTTTTTAAAAAAGTTTCAATTTTACCGCGCAATTCCTTGAGTGAGCCGTTGTTCTCGATGATTGTGTCTGACTCTTCCAGTGCTTTGAAGATATTTTGTTTGGTTGGGTCACTGTTATCACTTTCGATTTTTTCTTGTTTTTTCCAGGTTTCAAAGTCTACTTGGTCTTTGGCACTATTTCGTCCAACTGAACGTTTGTACCGAGCTATGGCATCAGCTGAGACACCAATCACGTGACCGCCGAGCGACTTGAGACTGCGCACCTCGGCGACAGCACGCAAGCTCTCTATCACAGCATCTTCTCCTTCTGCTTTTGCCCGACGATATAACGTATCAATAATATAGCTTGGGCCGTGCTTCTTTCTCAGGTCATTGCCCACCTCAGTCATGGTGTCGCGATTGACCGGTAGATTGCGCGCGATGATTTCTTCAGTGATGAAGCCACTGGCCGAATAATGCTTGAAATTCTTTTTGGAGCACAGGTAGTGAACTACCGCCCCTTTCCCTGCTCCGAAAGAACCAGTAATTCCAATGACCATACTTAGTCTTTCGCTTTCTTAGCCCGCCATTGCGCGTAGGATACTACGAGCGGACTGGCCACACAGATAGAAGAGTAGGTTCCGGCGATTACTCCCGCCATCAAGACTAAGGCGAAAGTTTGTGTGACACTCCCTCCGATGAAGTAGAGAGCTACTAGGGCAATCAAGGTAGTCAATGAAGTATTGACTGAGCGCGCGAGGGTTTCTTTTACGGCACTACCGACAATCTCTCCATACGGCTTAGTGAGAGTATATTCTACGTCCTCGAACATCACTCCAGCCTCTTCTCGCTTCGTACGCGTTTCTGTACGGTTGGCGACAAGATTCTCTCGTACTCGGTCAAAGACAACAATCGTATCGTTTACTGAGTAGCCGAGCACCGCCAACATAGCCATCACAAACAAGACATCAACCTCAACTCCCAGCGTGTAGCCGAGAATCGCCATCAGTGCAGTCGGCACCAGCACGTCATGCAACAGTACAAAAATAGTAGTCACTCCATAGGTCCAAGAGTTGACTGGAGTTCCAATTCCGCGAAAGGCAAATGCTACGTAAATGACAATGATAAATACCACTCCCAGTATCGCGTACAACGCTTTGTCTCTGAGTTCTTGCCCAATGACTGGACCAATAGAGGTAAAGCGGGTCACGTCTCCGGCTTCACCAAGACTAGTCACTATGGTCTCAAGCTCAAGTCTTTCTGGCTCTGAGAGATCGCGCGTTCGGATGAGGTACGCATCTTTGCCAACTTCGCTAACCGACTCTCGGACTGAAATTCCTCCTAACTCTTCACTGGCAATTGCTTGCTCCAACTCAGCCTTGTCTGGCGCTACCTCGTAAGACACCTCGGTCAATGAACCGCCAGTGAAATCGATACCGAGGTTTAGACCCAAGGTAGTAATTATCAATATACTTCCTAGCACTACAGCTGCAAAGATGGCCAGAAAGACTTTTTTGTAGGTAATTATAAACATAAATTATTTATCAAGTCCGTTACCGATTAACGTAGCCATCAGTGAGCCTGATGCTTTCTTGGTGTCAGGCAGAGTAATCAAGAGTGTTCGAGTCACTACCAGTGCGGTGAACATAGAAACGATTACTCCTACCCCAAACACTAATGCAAAACCTTTCACCAGTGATGTACCAAACCAGAACAGAATAATGGCAGAGAGAAGACTGGTGATGTTTCCGTCACGAATCGCGCTCCAGGCTCGGGAAAATCCTTCACGAGCAGCTTCTCGGCTAGATACCCCACGGTTGAATTCTTCTTTCATTCGCTCAAACACGAGCACGTTGGCGTCCACCGCCATACCAAGTGAGAGTACAAACCCAGCCAGTCCAGCTGCGGTGAGGGTCACGGGGATAAGTTGGAACAATGCCAGCATGATAGTGACGTATGAAAGAAGCGCAATACCAGCCACCACTCCTTGGATGCGGTACCACAAAATCATAAAGAGTAAGACTAGACCGAGACCGTATAGTCCAGCCTGCATACCCTTACCAAGTACTTCAGCTCCGAGTGAAGCTCCAACCGTCTGCGTACTCTGTAGTTCAATTGGCACAGGGAGTGCACCGAAGCTCAGGTTCTGAGCCAGTTCTCTGGCTTCTTCCGCGGTGAATCCACCAGAAATAACGGCAGTCCCCCCAGTAATTGGCTCGTTAATGTTCGGAGCTGACAACAACTCGCCATCAAGGAAAATACCCAGCTGTTGATTGACGTTGTTGCGCGTAATATCAGCAAACAAATCAGCACCTTCAGCGGTAAATCGAACTGAGACCAGTGGCTCATTAGAAAGCTGTCCGCTATTTCCACCGGCAAATTCTAGGGTTGCATTCTCCAAGTATCGTCCGGTCAGTCCGGTGTCTTTAAATGGCAGTTCTTTTGAGACTGCTTCCCCATCGATTTTAACGTTCCCTACTACTGCTTGAGACGTAGTTGAGTTGGCGGTTAGCGATTCTAGATTGAGTAGTGTTTCTTGTTTGGCTGCCAACTCTGCATCATAGAGCTTGAATTCTAGGAGTGGTGTCCGCCCGATTTCTGCCACCGCTTCACTCACGTCAGTCACCCCAGGGAGCTCAACAACTAATCGTTCGATAGGTTCGTCAGTCACAAAACTACTACTCTCGACTTGAATGATTGGTTCTGAGACACCAAACACGTTGATGCGTCGTTCGATAACGTCTTTGAGTACTCGCATCAATTCTGGCACTTCTGCCCGGTCGATTTTGGATACGTCTGCTTCATATACTAGGTGCGATCCTCCCGCTAAGTCTAGGCCGAGTTTGAAAGGACTCTTGGCCTCTGGTTGAACGGCGTTTTGGTAAACCCAAAACGCTAGAGCGAGTACGGCGACAACAACCGCCACCGCGCGGAACACACGGATGAAGCCTTGACTGTTTGAGGGGTTTGTTTGGTTTGAATCAGACATATAATTAAATAGTGTTCATTGTTATACCATACTGATAAGCGTGAGGCTATTGACGATTTAAGCGATAAAGGTTCCTCAGTAGGAGCGCAATTGTCAGTGGGCCGATGCCTCCAGGGACCGGTGTGTATAGTGCGGTCAACTCCGCAGTGTCTGGATGCATATCTCCAACCAGCTCTCCTCCGTCTTCTGAAGTACCGGCATCAAATATCACCACGCCCTCCTGTACCAGGTGAGGTTCAATGAAATGTGGCTGGCCAATACCACTAATGATAATATCAGCGGTTTTCAGCGAGCGCATATCTAGTGTGTCCTCCTCGTAGACTCGTACTCGAGCGCCTTTTTTGCGAGCGTATCGGGCAGCGGGAATTCCGACCAGCCGGCCTTGCCCAAGAATGACCACTTTCTTATTCTTCCATTCAATTTCGTGTAGTTGTGATATCTCATCAATCGCTCCAATAACTGGTGGCAGTATTCGGTCGTATTTTTCTCCGTAGGCAAATACATCAGGGTCTTTGGGTTTGGGAATTGCTTTGAGCACCGCGTCTCTCTCCACCTGCTCTGGGAGTGGAAGCTGGACCACTACTCCGTCTGATTTCGCTGATTCTGACTCTACACATTCAATAGCCTGTCCAGTAGTAGCGTCCGCAGGAAGCTCGACTACTCTGAGCGAAACGCCCACCAACGCTGCGCGCTTCTTTTTCATCTCTAGGTATTTTTTGGTCTCAAAGGTTGAGTCACAGGTAATCGCCACCATTGTAAGCGGGGCTGATTCGGCAATGTCTTCTTTTAGTTGCTCAAGAATTTCTTCTGCGAGCGCTTTTCCATCTACTTTCATATCCAGCGAGTATAACGTTATTTCACCAAAATTCAACAGTAAACGCCTAAAATGTAATACATTTTAGGCGTTTAAACGCGACGAAGGGTGACCCTTGGTCGATGTTTTTATTTTTTGACTGCTACTCCGCGCTGCTTGCGGCCAGACAACTTCTTTTGTTTTTTGCTCACTCGGCGTGGGGGCTGGTTGAGCAAGTGGTGCTGAGGGATTTCCTTGATGAGTGGAATTACCTCATTTGATTGAGTTACGTGTGAGCGAAGGTACGCCCACAATTCTGAAAACAGCATACATGTCCTCCCTTTTCTACTAGAGATTAAAGCATTTTAATCTATCTTGTCAATCGTACCTCCCTTCTCCTGTTAAGACCCGGTGCGCATCAAGATAGTAGCTATCGTTTTGATGGCAATTTGAATGTCCAGAGTAAATGACCGACGCTTTAAATAATACAGGTCGTAGGACAACTTAATACTCGTTCGTTCTACATCTACTCCGCCCCGAGGAACATCAAAACTATTTATCTGGGCCCAACCGGAAAGCCCTGGCTTTATTAGGTGTCGGGCGTTGTAAAAAGGAATTGTAGTGGCGTAGACTGTGGCAAGTTCTGGCATTTCTGGTCGCGGACCGATAAATGATAGGTCACCTTTAAAAACATTTAGCAGTTGCGGCAACTCATCAACTCGAGTTTTGCGAAGAATAGCTCCCACCTTTGTATCCACCAGCTTACTTGCCAGCGCGTCAGCCCCGACATCACTCCCATTTTTAGTTCTAAATTTAACTATTTTAATCAGCTCATTATGACGACCGACTCTCGTGGTGCTATAAAATAATGGCCCTCTATCATCCAACTTTATAGCTAATGCAACAATCGGAAAAATAAGTAGTGATGGCACTAATAACACAGCTGCTCCAGCGATATCAATTAACCGCTTAGTGGAGTCGTACACTACTCCGCTCGCCTGTGAGACATTGCTGATAAACCATTCATGGGGCAAAGCCGAAACCGGAATCCTATCAAAGGTATCTTCATACAACCGATTGTAGTCCATGAAAGTAAACGAAAACTTCAAAAAAGATAAATCAAACAACGTCGGCAAGAATTTTTTAATGGCCTCTCCTTGTGGGTCAGCAATAATTAAATCAATGGAACCTTTTTCTATCATCAATAGAATTTTACTCTCAACGTCCTTCGTAGAAAGTAACATTTCACTGTCTATCATGCGCACAATTGAGTAGCGGTAACGATTATTGTTATTTATTTCATCTACTAGCTCTATCGCTTCAGCACCATCAGCTATCAAAATGGCTTTACTTTTATTGCTCGGTGCCAACAACTCAAATATTTTTAACCGCCAAATGCTCAACAAAAGTGTCGAGACCAATAAATACAGTAGGAGGTTTGTTTTTGGAGTGATTCCAAACGGAATGATGAAGAAGAGGAGTCCAGCCAACACCACGTTTATTACTTGAGCATGTATGATACGACTGATGAGTAGTCGCTTGAGCACTGAAGTGTGTTTGTCGTACAAGCCAAGCGTGTAGAACACCACAATCCAACCAGTTGTGAATATTAAAAAAGGCATCAAGTGTATGCTCAACCGGTCAGCACTAGGAAACTCGAAATACCGTATCCCTAAAGTCAGCCACAGAGAGACAATAAATACGAATATGTCGCCTAGTATCAAAATACTAAGTTCACGTGTTCTTTCTCCCATATTGGTTATACTACAGAAATCCTACCTGACTTTACGGTTATAGCAAGTAATACAACACCAAATTACATGCTATGGTTACTAGACACTACTAGCGTATGAACGAATCTCTCCCAAAAATCTTGTATGTAATAACAAAGAGTAATTTTGGTGGTGCCCAAAAATACGTGTTCGAACTCGCAATCGAAGCTAAAAAGCGGGGGTACGGCGTAGCTGTTGCTAGTGGCGGTACGGGTGCAGCCAAAGCAAAAGTCGGACTCTTGATAGAGAAACTGAAGGCGGCGGGAATAGACACTCACGTGATACACAATTTCCAAAGAAATATGTCGGCTTGGGACGATTGTAAAGCTTTTATTGAACTGGCAAGAATTATTCTAAAAACAAAACCCGACGTAGTACATCTCACCAGCTCTAAGGCTGGTGGTATTGGAGCGCTGGTGGGGAGAATCTTATTCGTAAAGCAAGTAGTATTTACCTCACACGGTTTAACAATGGATGAAACCTGGCGACCCTTTTGGCAAAGACAGCTGATTACTCTAGCCACTTGGCTAACGCTAGTCTTGACTCACCGCAGCATAATGATCAATCAAGAAACGTATGACCGAACGAGAAAAATGATTGGGCTGACAAAAAAGATTTCCTATATCCCGAACGGAATTGCGCCATTTGCAGTTCTTGAATACGAGCAAGCGGTTTCTCGCCTGGGTTTGCAACTACCACCAAAAGCCGTGATAATTGGTGGTATTGGTGAGCTTCATCCAAACAAACGATGGTCAGAGCTCATTATTGCGTTACGGCTACTTCCTCCTACTGTGCACGTGGTTATTTTTGGTGAAGGTGAAGAACGACAATCGATTGAACGATTGGCTGAACACCACAAATTAAGCCATCGAGTGCACTTACTTGGCCAGATTCCTGAAGCAAAAAAATACCTCTCAATATTTACCCTCTTTATCTTAGCTTCGGTTAAAGAAGGCTTGCCTTATGTGTTACTAGAAGCTGGATTAGCCAGTAGACCGGTGATTGCTAGTAACCTCCCTGGCAATCAAGACATCATTGAATCAGGAAAAAGTGGTTTATTGATTGACCCACAAAGCGCCGAATTTAGCGCTTCTATTACTATGCTACTCAGAGATGAAAGTCTTCGAAATCGATTGGCTCAAGCTCTCAACCAACAGGTGGTGGACACCTTTTCATTACAAAGAATGTTTGACACTACGTTTGCGCTCTATACGAACTAACTATCTAAAATAGACGAGGTGTGCCTGGAACGGATTGAAATAGGCCGATATCTTGCCATACCCATCACCATTCCCACCGCGATATACTCAGTTAATAAGTGAGAGCCGCCGTAACTCAAGAATGGAATGGTGGTTCCAGTCACCGGCAATAGCCCGATATTCATTCCGATGTGAACAAAGAAATGCGACACAAACAAGATGCAGACTCCAGCGGCGAATAGACGCTCGAAATTCGAAGCAGCGTCGACAGCGTACGTGAGTAAGCGCCAGACCACCAGAGAAAATAATCCAAAGAGCAGTACCACTCCAAACATCCCCCACTCTTCAGCGTAGGCGGCAAAAATAAAGTCGGTTTCGTACTCGGGAAGAAACAAGAGTTTTGATTGCGTCCCGTAGCCGATACCTTTGCCGAACAACTGACCGGAGCCGATGGCTACGGTTGATTGATAGGCATTGTAGCCAGCTCCTTGAATGTCAGACAGTGGGTCAAGGAACGTCATGATGCGGGCCTTCTGGTAGTCTTGAAACGCAAACTGCCACATCACCCCAAAGGCTAGCGCTCCTAATATAAATACTGTAAATAAATGACGGAACTTAATACCCGAAACGAGCACCATTCCTAGCCACACAAAGAACAGAATAATCGCTGACCCGAAGTCTGGCTGGATGAATACCAACCCAAACACTCCCATCGCGTACGCACCTGAAACAATGATGTGTTTGAAGTCGCCAATCAACGCATGACGCTTGGCGAAGTACTTGGCCAAGACAATAATTAATACGAGCTTGGCGGGGTCAGATGGCTGGAGCGAAAAGAACCCTAAGTCAAATCGGCTCTGTGCACCTAGGGTCACCTCCCCAATGAACAAAACTAGTATTAAAAGACTGATAGAAATAACATAGAAAAAGAACGCTATATTACCGGTACGCAAGAAGCGATAATCAGGCACCATCGCAGCGAACAGCGCAATGGTGGCCAATACAATCCAAAGAATCTGCCGATTAAAAAAGGCATTGTCTCCTACGTGCGAGTACATTGTCACTAGTCCTAATAACGTGAGAGCTAGCACACTGAAGAACAGTATGCTATCAAACCCACCAAAAAACGCCCGTAATTGACCCATCTGGCTATTTTACTTCATTCCACCCGATGAGACCAATAATCCTCTTTTTGAAGGAAGATTATCGTAAGGGGGCGAAGTTTGTTCTGGTTTTGGCAATGACTTCGATTTTTCCTTCACCAGCTTCGCATAAAGAAGAAGTGATTTCGGAATAGATGTTGGCCAGGTCAGCTCCAGTTGGAGCAAAGTACGCTCGTGAGTTATTGGAGGCGATGCTACGAACAAACTGCGCATCGACGTTCTCTCCTAGACCAATGACATATACTTCTACTCCACTAGCAGTGAGTTCTTGGGCAACGCTCGTTGCTTCGGCGACGACGTCTGCATCACCCTCAATAGTAGGCAATCCATCCGTTAAAAGTACCAGCACACGTCTGGCGTTGGGATTATGACGGGTTGAAGAAAGCTCTGCTTTGGCTTGCTTGAGAGCATCTACAGTGTTGGTGTAGCCCACCTCTTCAGTTGGAGCAATGGTCAGTGCTCGGACTGAGTTGGAAACAGTAGTGTACGAATCAGTCAGTTGGGTTGTGACGGCTGCCTGAGTCGCAAACGTGACAACCCCTACCAAATCTTGTTCTTGGAGCGATCCAGCAAAGATACTGGCTGCTTGGAGCGCATCAGTGATTGGCTGAGGTGGACTTCCTCCATCGTTGTTCATACTTCCTGAGAGATCGATTCCCAAGATGACGTCAGTTGGAATCACACAGCTTTTAATAGTACGCGTGAGCGGGTTAGGCCAAGTAAATATAATATCTTGAGTAGTGCGCGGTGCAATATTTTCAATAAAGGTCTGCGAGGCTGTCACCGGCTCCCCGAGCGTGTTAAAGATAGTTGCAACAACCTCCACGTCTTGAGCTGAAGTAAGTTCGTTGTTTTCTATTTCTACATTCAATCTCGGTCGAGTGTCAGCTCCAATGAGTTCAATATCAATAGAACGGAATTGGTCACGACCAATTGAGGCTGGTCGCCAATCTTTGGCCGGAGCTAACAGGAGTCGGGTCTGAGTAACAACTTGTTGTGCATCGGTGAAAATCCTTCCTTCAAAAATTGGATAGGCGCTGTTGGGTGGCAGGACAGTCACTCCTGAGCGCTCAGCTACAATCACGTCTTTGTTTAGTAGCTGAAACGTATATTCTAGAGCAGGAGTAGCGGCTGTTTGGTTGGCATTTTCGACGTACGCCACAGCATTATATTGACCTTCGGCCACCTCAAAACTCTTGGCCCATACGAGTGTTGGCGGGATGACAGTAGTTGGATCAAGACGTACACAATTCCCTCCGGCATCGACTACGGTCTCATCACCATTTTGAATACCATCAAAGCAATTAGCTGCGCTATAGAACACCATGAAATAAATCAACACGCTAACCATACCCAGCACTGAAAACAGTCCGGTCACATATTGAAATCTTCGCCAAAAAGCCCAGCGTCTAAATCTCCGTTTTTCGCCCATATTCGCTCAAGTATACCAAATAAATAGCCCCTCTCCGCACGTATAGCTGTGCGAAGAGGGGCGTAGTGTGCAAAGGAGCGATTTCCAATCCAGCTTGTGTCGAGTGGACATCTAGCACGAGAGGACTGCATCAAGGGTGAGTTCCTTACTGGTCACAGATGCTTATAAGGACATCCACGAGTTAGCTTAGAACCCAATCAACCTTCGAGGTTTACTTCCAGTCTCCTGGTCCGTCCTCCCCGTATGAACGGGCGGTAATAAGTAGGGACCTCACATTGCCTAGGAAGATAATACTGTTTTATAAGGGTTTGTCAATGAAATTTGCAATAGATCCTTTCTGCCTTTGTTCATTCATCAAAAAAACACCGTGGCGTAAGCTACGGTGTTTTTTATAATAGAAGACTCAAAGTTGGCGCCTACCTACTCTCCCCAAATAAATGAGTACCATCGGTGGTAGTGGACTTAACTTCCGTGTTCGGAATGAGAACGGGTGTACCCCCAACCCCAAAGCACCAACTTTGAATCTTCTATTGAATGAGCAAATGCCGGAACGGCATATTGCGAATTTATGTCCGAATCTGACCCTACCTAGGGCAAATTCCTGGACCAATCATTCAATTACATATCAAGAAATTCTACTTCGACTGTATACATGTACACTCAAAAATTGTGCAACTGTGTAGCGTCTCTGACAGAAACCACTGTTCAAAGTGATATAAATGAGATGAAATTCAAGGCGCACAAAGAAAAGTTTTTGAAACGGGACGTATAGTCCAGTGAAAAAACTTTTCTGCCGTGCAACGCAGAAGTTCTGCTCATCTTATCGTCTTTGAATGCGGTGTTCCTTGCAGGAAACTACGTCCAATTAGTACACCTCGGCTGCATACATTACTGTACTTCCACCTAGTGCCTATCAACCCGATCATCTCTCGGGGGACTTAATGAATTCTAATCTTGGAGTTGGCTTCCCGCTTAGATGCTTTCAGCGGTTATCCATTCCGAACATAGCTACTCAGCGGTGCCACTGGCGTGACAGCTGATAGACCAGAGGTTCGTTCATTCCGGTCCTCTCGTACTAGGAACAACTCTCCTCAAAATTCGACGCCTGCAGTAGATAGGAGACCAACCTGTCTCACGCTATTTATGGTCATAAACTTGGACTATATCTTCATCCGCTTAAACATGGATGGCTAACGTGTAGTCTCTACGGGTGATTGTAAAATCTTCCCTCGGTATTGCCCATACAATATGGGTTTCACCGATATAAGTTAGCTTCTCGCAATACATTACTGCACTGCGCCGCCGTGATGATGTCTTTGAGTGTCTCCACTCTCTCCTCGGGTTTAGATTGGTAGAGCATCCTTTGATTTCTCAAACGGTGCTCTACGGTCTAAACCCAGCTCGCGTATCTTTTTAATTGGCGAACAGCCAAACCCTTGGGACCTGCTCCAGCCCCAGGATAAGATGAGCCGACATCGAGGTGCCGAACTGTGCCGTCGCTATGGACGCTTGGGCACAACTAGCCTGTTATCCCCAGGGTAACTTTTATCGGGTAATCTCCGGCCGCATCTAACGCGTACCATCGGTTCACTATGCTCTACTTTCGTATCTGTTCGTCATCTACGACTCACAGTCAAGCTGGTTTATGCCATTACACTATCATCACGGTTTCCATTCGCGATTAACCAACCTTGAGACCCCTCCGTTACGATTTGGGAGGGTAGCGCCCCACTAAAACTGCCTGCCACGCACTGTCTCCGACGGGTTTTTCCCGCCGGGTTAGAGACTACCAAAATTAAGGAGGTTATTTCACTGGCGACTCCACGGTACCCAAAAGCCCGCTTCAAAGTCTCACCCCTATACTACGCATAAATTCAGCAGCCCCAATACGAAGCTACAGTAAAGCTCCTGGGGTCTTTTCGTCTAACTGCAGGTACCCGGCATCTTTACCGGGATTGTATTTTCACCGAGCAGGTCCTCGAGACAGTTTCCCACTCGTTACGCCATTCGTGCACGTCGGAACTTACCCGACAAGGAAATACGCTCTATCTTTCCTTCTTTCCGATACTCAATAAAGAGTATCTTATGGTCGCCCTTGAACGACTCTGTGCACATATAGGACTCTATCTTCACCACCATCTCATATAAATATGAATGCTGCGGTGCCAAACGTTGGTCTCTTGTTGATTTGGTTTGGATTATACGCATCTTTCGATTACGTAAGGTAACTGTGGCTAGGCTGTTTACCGCCATATAATCGTTCTAATCCTTCAGCGTACTGTTTATTGGACAGTGCGCTGAACCTTAGAACGATTATAGTTATCGCTGACATTTACCGGGGCTTATACAGTCCAGCCCAACAAATAAATTCATTGGACCCCCCGTATTTAACCTTCCGGCATAGGTCAGGCGTCACCCCCTATACTTCCACTTTCGTGTTTGCAGGGAGCTGTGTTTTTGGTAAACAGTCGGCAGGAAATCTTTCGCTGCGGCCCAATACACCACTTTAGCCTCAACCGGAGTTGAAACTAAAGAACTTAAATCGTACCGGCTTAAAGCTCGGCAGGAGAAACAATTTTGAAGTGATCATAGAGATCACAATGTTGTTCTTCCGCAATGGTTGTTTCAAAACCTTTGCCGTTGTCGAATGTGAATGTCACGCGAAGGACATGTTTGCCTTCGAGCGGTATTTCAGTTGCTTCGACATTCAGAAGATTAGCACCTTCAAGTGCTTCAATCTTTTCTTTGCGTGTGTTGTGTACCACTTTACTTCTCCTTTGTTGAGGGCAAAGTGGTGTATTGGGCAGACCTTATCCCTAAGTTACGGTCGCTTTTTTGCCGAGTTCCTTGAGGACCTCTCACTCGTTCGCCTTAGTCTACTCGACTCTACCACCTGTGTCGGTTTGCGGTACGGTACCGCTATGTTTAACCCAAACGAAGTTTTTCTCGGAAGCGTGCTCCTCACAATCGGCTTGCCCGAAGGCTCACCTCTAGACTCTACTTGCGCTATTGCTACCCGGATTTACCTAAGTAACACGCTCATAGTTCCAACCCCAATCCAATAAGGGGCCATAAGTACAACGCTCCGTCCCTCCATAGGAACATAGTGGTGTGCAGGAATATTAACCTACTATCCATCGGGTCCCCCATTCGGGATTCCCTTAGGACCGACTAACCCTTCGCTGATCAGCATCGCGAAGGAAACCTTGGTATTTCGGCGGGCAGGGTTCTCACCTGCCTTGCGGTTACTTGTGCCGGCATTCTCACTCCACCTCGCTCCACCGTGGCTCCCGCCTTGGATTCATCGCAGAGATGGACGCTCTCCTACCACGCCACATACCCGAAGGCATGTGACATCCGCAGTTTCGGTAATATACTTGAGCCCCGATCATTTTCGGCGCAAGGACTCTCGACCAGTGAGCTGTTACGCTATCTTTAAAGGATGGCTGCTTCTAAGCCAACCTCCTGGCTGTTGAGGAATCCTCACCTCCTCACTTTGCACTGAGTATATATTTTGGGACCTTAACTGGCGATCTGGGCTGTTTCCCTTTCGACCAATGGAGCTTCGCCCCCATAGTCTAACTGCCGCGCTCTTAACCTGCTGGTATTCGGAGTTTGATAAGAAAGACGAGTTTTCACCCTGTTCTTCCTTTCCAGTGCTCTACCCCCAGAGGGAACACGCGACGCCAACCCTAAAGCTGTTTCGGAGAGAACCAGCTATTACGGAATTCGATAAGCTTTTCACTCCTTACCACAAGTCATCCGATGGTTTTGTACGGCCAACCGGTGCGGGCCTCCACGACCTATTACAGTCGCTTCACCCTGCTCATGGCAAGCTCATCCCGTTTCGGGTCCTATCCCTACCCTTATTATTCGCGCTATTCACGCTCGCTTTCACTATGCCTCCGTGGGGTTTCCACTTAGACAAGGATAAAGATAGACTCGCCGGCTCATTCTTCAATAGGCACGCCGTCGCCCCGAAAGGCTCCGACTCCTTGTAGATGTATGGTTTCAGATCTATTTCACTCCCCTCTCCGGGGTTCTTTTCACCTTTCCCTCACGGTACTTGTTCACTATCGGTCTCCAAGAATATTTAGCCTTACCAGTTAGTTCTGGTGGATTCACACGGGCTATTCATGTCCCGCGCTACTCAGGAACGGAACCAAAAAAGTTTGATACATTTCGAATACAGGACTATTACCTACTGGGGTCACGCTTCCCAACGTGTTTTTCTATATATCAATTTTGTAACTTTTCGCAACTAAATGCTGATTCCGCCCTACAACCCCGAACATATAAATACGTTCGGTTTGGGCTGTCCCCGTTTCGCTCGCCGCTACTCAGGGGATCGCAAGAACCTTCTTCCTGAACATAATGGCGCTAGGCCAGACGTCCAGGAACGTGTCCCTGAACCTGATGCAGAGCATCTGTTCAGAAAGAAGGTTCCAATATTGCTTTCTATTCCTCTAGGTACTGAGATGTTTCACTTCCCTAGGTTTGCTTCTTACATACGTAAGATTCCTGCCGATGACAGGAGGGTTTCCCCATTGGGACATATCCGGGTCAAAGGTTATTTGGCACCTCACCGAATCTTATCGCAGCCATATCACGTCCTTCATCGCTTCTTGAAGCCAAGGCATTCACCATACACCCTTTGTTCCTGCAAGGAACACTGCATACCACCTAGATACTATAAATAGTATAAAAGTGACACCATTGTTCTCTGCAAAAACGCTGTGCACCGCTGCACAATTTTTGAGTGCGCCTGCAGATACATACTGCAGACTTGTCGTAAGCTCTCGCTCACGACCATTATTGATTGTGTGTCGGGGACGAAAAGACCTGTCGTAAAGACAAACTTTTACCCGACACACTACCTACTCTACATACATGCCGCTTGCTAGAGACATCTATGTAGAATTTGCCTGCCGGGCGTCGATTCCACAGCAGGACTTTTCGAAGTGGGCCTTATCAACCCCACCAATCATGCAAGCACGTTTGGTGTTTTACTTCTTGATATGCAATTGTCAAAAATCGCGTATCCTCTTGAATTTGAATAAAAAAGCCGCGGTCTCGCGGCAAGATGGAATCACGAGTGATTCAAACTTGCTACGATGCTTGCTGTTGATTCAATCTCATAAATACGTACCGGCCATTCTATAGAAAACAAAAATAAAGTCAAGCATTTATCGAGGATACTTATCAAGGGTTTTATCCCCTGTTTATCCACAGGGATATACATTAGAAAAACCGGCGAGTGATCGCCGGTTTTGAGTGTTTTATTCAACGTGAATGTCACGTGAATGTTCAGAAAAATCCAAATGAGACTTGCACTTGTGACTCGCCGGACTGTTGAGCGCGACTGATGTTCTCCACCATTCGCACTATGTCCTGGTCTAACATGCGGACACATCCAGCTGATTCAGCGTCATACAAGTCGGCGAGCTTGGCTCCACCATGAATGCGTATCGGACCCCAGAAGGATGGATTACTGGGGTTTGTCCAACCAATCCGCAAACGGTAGATGCCAATGGGATGCCCCCGCTGGCCGTAGGAAATGCTGCTGGGTAAGGCTGGATTCTTGCGACGCATATTCTGTGTCGGCCACCAGGTCGGTTTGTAGTCAGCTTGATTCAGCTGACCAAGGACTGGACGAGTGATGTCCATTTGACGCTGTACGTCGTACTTGGGCAACACGACTGGGTAGACGTCGCGCTGTCCTTCTCCGTAGAGATGCCACAGTTGGCCAGAGTTGAAGTCGACTGCGATGAACTGCTGCGCTCGAAGGGTGGACGCAAAGCCCAGACAGATGAGTATCGTCAGAAATAAAGTTCTCATTATAGTTCTCCTGTTTTGATATGTGCCTCTATTTATATTATGCAACAAACAGAAAGAAAAGCAATCATATTCACAATCTAGGAAGAACAAAAAACCGCCAGCAAAGCTGGCGGTTTTTTGTTCTAAGCGAATTGCTTATATTTATTTCTGTGTCCATTTATCGATCTGTCGGCCAGCTGCATCTCTGCCTCCCAGTCCAAACGCAAGCGCTGAACCAAGTGAGAGAGCAAACACGATTCCCATGAAGAGAGTCTGTACCAGCTCATCAGCGATCTTGAGCTGATTGAGAGCTGCCATCACCGCAAAGGCGATAACGAGGTAATAGGTAATCTTTCCGAAGAATTCTGGTGAGCGACTGCCACCAGTTCGGACCATTCCCATAACTGCTGTCTTAGCGAGCTTTGCCACTAAGAGTCCGGCAAAGAGAATCAATACCGCTGCAAATACCAGTGGTAGATATCCGAGCACTACTTCTCGCATAAATACTGTCACTTCTGTCAGTCGTAACACGTCAAGCGCTACGATGGTGAAGGCAAGTACTACGAACCATTTTACCAGCTCACCAGCAAACTTCGCTGGCTTGAACGCGTATCCTGCTCGAGTCGAGAGGTCGTCTACTCCGGCCTTGTCTAGCGCTGTGTCTAGTCGTAGTTTCTTAAATAATTTCCTCACTACTCCACCTAGTACTCCTCCGATAATCCATCCTAGTACGAGCACCAGAATCGCTACGATTAGCTGTGGCACAAACTGTATCACATCAAACCATAGAGCATTCAGTGACTGCTCAATTGAGCCAAATAAATCGTAATCCATAATTTCAAAGTTAGTTAGTTCTTTCTAATACTTTTCTATTATAGCACATTGTACAAAATGTACCAATTATCAGCGGAATGAGTTAGCAGTTGCTTCGTCTTTGACGCCAATTTTATCAATCAATACTTGGTGTGAATAATCAAAGAAGTCACGGGTAAGCTTGTCATACATCCCTACTCGGTACAGTAAATCTTCAGAAGACATGGCAGCAAATCGTATCTCCATACCAATCTCCGCTTCAAGTGCTCTGATGGCTTTTTCGACCTTGGTTTGAGAGAATTTCTTCATACCCAAGAGCACATCAATACGCTGCTCGAAGTCACGCATGAACACGCCTGAGATACCGACAAAATCCAGTACTCCTGCTTGACGTAAATGCTTGAGGAGATTCTTGCCGTCAATTGGCGCAGTTTCAAACAAGAATGTCTGGAGAGCTTGTAGTTCTTGGAAGTCTTTGTTGAGGGTGTAGCCGACCGCTTTCATCTTCTTTGCCTTCCCTTCTACTTCAATATAGATAGTTTTTTGTTTGATGACACCGGCTTTTTCAAGTGAAGATATCTCAGTCCGGGCGGTCCGCCTCACGAGCTTCGCCCGCCGGCTGATGTCATCGAAGTGGAATTCTTTAGAGGGGTTAAACAAGAAAAACCTAAGGAGTTTTACTCTCGCGGTACTGCCAAACAGAATAGATAGTGGATCAGCTGCCATAATCAGATAAGTATTGCGAGTATATCACGGGAGCCAAGTCTTGAGTCTGGACAGAAAAATGGCTGGGTGTTGTAAACAAAAGATGGCAACCGGTCTACTCAGGAATCAGCACAACTTTGGGAGTTTTGATTTTTCGTTGAGATTGTATGACGCAGAGGTACACAGCCTTGGTAATCTCATCCTCAATAGTGAAATTATACTGATCAACCGACGCTTCAAACCGGCACTCTGTCTGCCATTGCTTCATATTCTCAAAACGTAATAGCATTTTGTCCTCAACCAGCAGATCTGGGAACTGCTCTAGCAGAGCTTTTTTTAGATTGGCCTCAAACGCTGCTGGCTCTAATAGACTCGTCGTCGGTAATGAGAACGGCACGATAATTCTCTTAAACTTTGTCTTACTGTAGTTGACCACTTCGCTCGTCATCAGCTTGGTGTTAGGGATAAAGAGAATGTCGCCCTCATCGGTTTTCAGCTTGGTAGCACGAAATGAAACGTCGGTGATGATTCCTTTAGTGAATTCACTGACCTTAATATAGTCACCAATTCTATAGTCAGTAGAGAACATCAGACGAAAACTGTCTAGATAATTGGAGATATAGTCTCTGAAGATAAGCACCAGTGCTACCGCCACGACACTGATTGAAGCGAAGAATGTCTGGAATGCCACATCAAATACAATGAATGCACTCGCAACAGTGATGAGGAACACAATAAGCGCAGACAAGGAATCAACTCCAAGAATAAAGTTGTCTCGCTCTCCGACCGGTATCAGACTACGCTTACGATACGCTGTTACGGTAAAAAACCTCACCAGGTTAGCAATGGAACTTATGAGCAAGAAGATGACCAGAATTTGCCAGTATTCTACTGGGATGAATACCCCGAGGTAGCCGTTGAGTAACCCGATGATGATAGCCACTAAACTAGTTAGCTTAACCAGAACCGCATATTTACGTTGCTTGCTCACTAAGAAAAATGCTTGTTTCATATCCCAGCAGTATACCGTGTGTTGATGCCAGAAATACTCGTTGTCTAGTGTTGTTGTGACAAACAAAAAAGCGGACATGAGTCCGCTTTTTTGTGTTTGGTTGGCAGTTCAGGTTACTTAAGTGTCACCTTGGCTCCGGCTGCTTCTAGTTCAGCTTTGAGAGCTTCGGCGTCTTCTTTCTTCATTCCGGCTTTTACTTCAGCTGGTGCTCCGTCTACAAGCTCCTTAGCTTCTTTTAGACCAAGACCAAGCGCTCCCTTCACTGCCTTGATGACAGCGATTTTTTGCGCTCCGGCTTCTGTAAGTTCTACGGTGAATTCTGTTTGTTCTTCAGCTGCGTCTCCAGCTGCTGCTGGACCAGCTACTGCCACTGCAGAAGCTGATACTCCAAATCGCTTTTCAAGCACCTTTACTAGTTCGTGTAGTTGTAGAACAGACATTTCTTCAACTTGTTCAACCAACTTCTTGAACTCTTTTGGTACTTCTACTGTTTCATCAACATCAGTTGCTTTTTCTTCAGCTGCTGGTGCTGGTGCTGCTTCTTCTTTTGTTTCTTCAGCTGCTGCTTCGGGAGCGGCAGTTTCTTCGGTAGTTGCTTCTTCAGCTACTACGTCTTTTGTTTCTTTTTCGTCAGCCATGATAATTTTTAGTTTATTATTTAGAGTTGAGTGTTCCAGGAATTTGCCTTTGGAGGGGCAAATTCGGAACTAAATTCACAATATGCTCTTTGAGCATTTGTTCATTTATTCAGCCATAAATAAATATTTAGGTTTTCAATTAATAGTTTGGTTTTCAACTTGGTGGGTACTCAACTTTCTGAACAAGTTACTTACGTGAGCGTTCGCGTGCCTGTTCCAGGAATTCGCCCTAGGATAGGGGCGAATTCGGAACTAAACTCGCTATAGTCGCTACGCTTGTTAGCCTCGTTTATCAGCGATGGCGTTTAGGCCTAGAACCAATCCTTGGATTGGTGAGTTGATAACGTTTACGAACATACCTCGTAGTACTGGAAGAGCTGGGATTGAAGCAATCTCAGTCATTTCGTCTGCGTCTTTGTAGACCCCTTGGAAAATTCCTCCGGCAATCGCTAGATTGTTTTTGTACTTAGTGGTGTATTCTTTGATTTTTTGAGCGGGAGCAATAGCGTCAGCACTGTACGCGACAGCAATTTCCCCATCAAGTTGTGGCATTGTTCCTTCGTACGCTCCGTCAAACGCTCGCTTCATGAGTGTCTTCTTGGCCACAAAGTACCCTACCCCGTCTGCTCGCAACTGAGACCGCATTATTGTCGAGTCCTTCACCGGCAAGCCGTTGAATTTCACGAATACAATTGACTCTGAGTCATTCTTGACCTCAGTGAGTCGTGCGAGAATAGTTTGCTTTTTTTCTTTTGTAA